>Ga0247611_10006599_pt1 | contig 14818 bp, 14 predicted proteins | sample 177DNAGHGhighgp2_FD_192422 | JGI IMG/M metagenome (GOLD analysis project Ga0247611, IMG submission 192422) | Sheep rumen microbial communities from Palmerston North, Manawatu-Wanganui, New Zealand - 1770 DNA GHGhigh gp2 | ecosystem: Host-associated > Mammals > Digestive system > Stomach > Rumen...
GGATTTTTCGTTTGACCGCTTCCCGGCGGTAATCGTGGCGTTTTCGATAAACTATGCGGCGTACTTTGCCGAGATTTTCCGCGGGGGCATACAGTCCATACCCAAGGGGCAGTACGAGGCGGCCTACATGCTGGGCATGACCCGCACGCAGACGTTCTTCCGCATTATCCTCCCGCAGGTGGTCAAGCGCGTGGTACCCGCGAGCGCGAACGAAGTCATCACGCTGGTGAAGGACACCTCCCTTGCGCAGGTGATTGCGGTGACGGAACTTTTTGCACTGGCCAAGAAACAGCAGGCCGCCTACGCGAGCATTTACCCGCTGTTCGTGGCGGGCGTATTTTACTATGTGGCGAACCTTTTGCTGAGCGTGCTTTTTGCCTACGTGGAACGCAAGCTCAATTACTATAAGTGAGGCGTGGAATGGATTTTGCAACCGATCAGTCTGTAATCACTAAAGATGCGCCTCAGAATGTAGCTTCTCCGATTCTTGAAGTTAAACACTTGAAAAAATCCTTCGGCGACTTGCATGTGCTCAAGGATATTTCGTTTGACCTGAACGCTGGTGAAGTGCTCTCGATTATCGGGCCGTCCGGCTCCGGCAAGAGTACGCTCCTCCGTTGCCTCACACAGCTTGAAACGTTTGAAGCGGGCGAGGTGCGAGTCGATGGCAAGGACATGGTGGTGCCTGGCGTTTCGGCGAAGGGGCCGGCGGTCAAGTACGCTCCGGCGAAAACGCTCCGCGACATTCGCCTATCTACGGGTCTTGTGTTCCAGAACTTCAACTTGTTCCCGCATCTGACAGTACTCCAGAACCTGACGCTCGCGCCTATCCGTGTGCTCCACGCGTCCCGTGAAGAATCCCGTGCGCTTGGCCTTCGCTTACTCAAGCAGATGGGTCTTGAAGGCAAGGAAAAAGCTTATCCGTGCGAACTCTCGGGTGGCCAGCAGCAGCGCGTGTCCATTGCCCGTGCGCTGGCGTTAAAACCGAAGATTCTCTTCTTCGACGAGCCGACGAGCGCACTCGATCCGGAACTTACGGGCGAAGTCCTGAAAATCATCAAGAAACTCGCCGAAGACAAGATGACGATGGTCATTGTGACTCACGAAATGGCGTTTGCCCGCGATGTGGCCGACAAGGTCATCTTCATGGACGGCGGCGTCATCGTGGAACAGGGAACCCCCGACCACGTGTTCCGCGAATCTGGCAACGAGCGCTTGGTGCAGTTCCTGAGCAGGTTCACGAACGCTTGATTTATTGCGCCGTCAGGTGCCCACGCGAATTTTACTTAGGAATAAGGACTCTGCCGTCCGAACAGTATAGGGATGTGAGCGAGCCTTCCGTATAGAGATTGTTCATGTCGCAGGTCTCGGCAATCTTGCCGATTCTTTGCCGCACCTCGTTCCAGACTTCTAGGGTGGCGTCATCGCGCTTGCCCATGTTATCTTGCAGGTCCTTTGCAATCAGGGCCTGTTCGACGATTTGCTTTTCGCAGTCGGTATAGTTTTCGTTGGTGAATTTCTCGGTGTCGAATACCGGGTCGCAGTCGTTGGAATAGTCGTAAGGGTCTTCGCCGCCGTATGCGCAGGCTATTGTCTGTATGGCAATGGAAGAAATGAGCAACTGTGCCCAATATTTACGGATAAAGTTTATGGGATTGCCGGTTCTTGCACCGTTCTTCCAAAATATTGAACACGCGAATACGCTGATGCGCCTGAATAGTTTTCTCATAATCATCCTCTCTCGCTTCAATAAAATTATAATAAAACCACAAACATAGGTGGCTTTTATTTGAAATAGGTTATATTTGTAGAAGGATAAGATATGAAACCTTTTCGGATTTTCCTGTTTGCGCTGCTGTTTGCGTCAATTGCCTTTGCTGAAGGTGTCGCTCAAGATAAATCGCATTTCTTGGGCGGGCGTATTGCCTTTGGATTGGGCTATGTATGGGACAATGAGCCGGTAAAGGGCTCGTTTGGTTCGGCAAAAGATGGAATTGGGGAATCGCCCTTGGCGAATTTTGCGGGGGTGGAAATTGCATTTGGCGCTTCGTATATGTATCGGCTGAACGGTTTTGTCGGTTTTGTGGGCGAGGCGGAATTTAAGATGTCTCAATTGCGTTTAGATGATGATGTTTATAGCCTTCCGCCCAAAGATCCCTCTGGCGATAGGACAAATTTTCTAATGACCATATATGGCTTTTCTTTCCCGGTACTGGTTCGTGTCGTGCCTACATCGAAGTTTTATCTAGAAGCGGGAGCCCAGTTTAACCTGAATATTGATGGAGATATTTCGTCTGCCGATGACAATGATGATGAGTCCTTTGGATTTGATGTAGAACCGTTCGGATGGTCGCTTGTCTTGGGTGGGGGATTTAACATCGGTTGGAATCTTTTCCTTGGAATGCGTTTTGTCTTTGACATGACCCGCATCGAAAAGGAGGGAATTGTCGAGATGACAAAAGGGGCCGCCTATCGAGAAGCGTCCCCGATGAAACTTTGGAGCCTGCAAATTGGTTGTACAGGCTATTTCTTGTAGTTTTCCATTTTTTTGATTACAACTTCCATAATTTGTTCCTCATTTTTTTGTATTTTATCATTCATCTAGCATTTTTAATAACAGCTCGAGTTGTTTAGGAGTACAGATGAAAAAACTCATTCTCGCATCCACAATCGCCATGATGTGTCTCGGCGCTAACGCTTTTGCCGAAGATGACGGTTATGGTAACGATATCCCGGCTGCAAGGCAAGAAGGCTCCGTCGATGACGGTTACGGCAACAAGCTTCCGGCGGCAGACGACGAACCTGAATACAAAACCTATGAACAGGCCCGTAGCGGTTCGAAAGGCGCTTCTTCGAATAGCGGTGCTGCTTACGGTGGCGCGGCGACTACTGCTGCGTCTGGCAATCCTTCGGAGCTTACCTACCCAAGCCCTGTACTGAATTTCGGTATCCACTTTGGTTTCGGTTTTGGCTTTTTGGCTGGGTATCCGACCAATGACTTGTTCACGGAATACATGGGCAAAAAAGAGGACTGGGACAGCTATTCCTTTGATATCGGTCTTGCTGTCAAGTACCGCATCAACGAACTCGTGACGTTCGCTCCCGAAGTGAATATTGGTGTTGGCTTGTCCTTGAGGGAAATCGGTAGCGGTTATGATTGGATATACAAGGAGTACAAGGTTAATGAAAACCGTGCCTTCATTAACTTGAATGTTCCTTTGGTTGTGCGTGTGACTCCTATCCAGCACCTTTTTGTCGAAGCTGGCGGTCGCTTGAACTTTAATTTTGGTACAGGTCATTCCATCGATTACACGGATAAAGACGGTAATTCGCTCATGGTCTATGATTCAGAAAAGGGCGAATATGTCAAGTATAGCGAAGAACTGGATAAATGGGAGGTCAAGACGTTCATCCCGTCCGTGGTTGCCGGCATTGGTGGTACGTTCAGGACTAACAATCACGATATTGAAATCGGCGTCCGCTTTAACTATGACTTCGTTGGTCTGGAAAAGGACGACAAGGTGGATTTCTATGATGAAGAAGCCGGTAAGTTCTTGACGGATGACGATGGCAATAAACTTGTGGTGACCAACAGTACCAAGTGGATGTCGCTCCAGTTCTACATCAACTATTTCTTCCTGTAATTACTGACATTTTTCCTGCATTCGTGTGATTTTACGCCCTCCTTTGTGGACGGGCATTTTTTTTTACAAAAAATTTCGGGACAAATCCCTGAAAAAAGCGTGTTAATATAGTAGAAACGCTTTTATAGGAGAAAATGTGATGAATCATAGTCAGGTCGCTTTGTTGTCGAAGCCCGTATTCAACTTGATGCCGCGCGAAAAGCTCGAAAGTTCGGGGGCGAGTTCCCTGAGCAACGAGGAACTGCTTGCGCTTATCTTGGGAAGCGGCAGTCACGAATGCAGCGTCTTCGAATTGTCACGGCGTCTTTCGGAGTTTTTGTCGATGGAAACGTCGGTCCCTACGCTTGAACGCCTTAGGAAAATTCGTGGGCTTGGGAAAGTCAAGGCTGCGCAGATTTTAGCTTGTCTAGAACTGTCCGGCCGCTTTATCTTGAGCGACAAGGCTATTCCCGTATCGGTGCCGGAGGATATCCTTTCGCGTGTGGCGTATATGAAGTATGAGTCGCAGGAACATCTGGTTGTTATCTCGTTGAATTCGGCGAATTATATTGTTCGTATTCACGAATTGACGACGGGACTTGTGAACCAGACTCCTGTGCATCCGCGAGAAGCTTTTGCCATGGCTATAGAAGATAGGGCGGTGTCTGTCATATTCGTACATAATCATCCGTCGGGTTCGCTGGAACCGAGTCCGGAGGATATTTCTATCACGCGAGTGCTCTGCGCCGCGGGTAAAATTTTGCAAATTCCGGTGCTCGATCACATCATAATTGGTAAACGTGGGTTTACAAGCATGTGCCGAATGTTTCCAGATGTTTTCGAAAGTACGTTTTATTGACGAATTCTTGTAAAAAAAAAGAAATGAAATGAAAATTTTTCAAAAACTATGTATAATTTATCAATCTTTTTGCACAAATACGAGTGCGGACTTTTTATTAAAGTGTTATATTTTTACTAAACATTACTATAATATAAGGAACTTTCCATTTACGGTTGGTTCAAAACAAGGAGACTCTATGAAACGAGTAGCAATGGGTTTGGCTTTTGCAATGGCGGTTTCCGCTTTTGCTAGTCAGCATGCCCAGACGATAAACAAGACGAGCTTTGTCGGTGTCAACAAGACACAGTCCGCTCAGTCTCTTGGACATTCGAAGCTGGTTTTTTCAGCTTTGGGCGATTATGCATTTGGCAACAAGATGTTCCAGGCCATGCCTGAACAAGATGTTCATTATGCATTGGAGAGATATTTGCCCTCTGGTCAGTACCAGAAGGCTGAAGTTGCTAGCTATATCGGCGTGAACGCCTACGTAGGCTTTGCCATCGGTCTTTTGGACTACTTCGATATCGGTGTGACTTTGCCGGTCTATTACGACCAGTTCAACGGCAATACCAAGTGCACCGAAGCTGAAATCAACAGCTATGCATGCGACGGCAATCCTTTTGCCGGTACAAAGAAGGGTTACATCGGTAACCTGACCGCTAACTTGAAGGCTCGTGCCCCGATTCCGTCCGATATCCCGGTCGATGTGGCTGCTTTCTTCAGATTCTCTTTCAAGACCGCTAAGGAAACGAAGCAGGGTCTTTGGATTCGCGAACCGGAATACATCAGCAAGCAGGGCTTCGCATTCCCGTGGGGTGCCAAGAAGTCTGACTTGACTGTTGGCGGTGCTATCACGTTGGATCTTACCAAGATCGATGCCCTCCCGCTCCTCGTTCACGTGAACGGCGGTTACAAGATGTCCATGGGTAAGGCCAGCGGCCTCGAATTCGAAAACTTCCCGTTTATTAGCGCTGCTGTCGAATTCTATCCCCTCGACTTCCTCTCTGTGTTTGGTGAATTCTACATGGATCTCCAGACTAAGGATTTCGAATGGAACCGTGTGAACTCTCAAACGGGTTATCTTGATCCGCTGGGTGATATTCCTATTAAGGAAAAGCTTGACATGAAGCAAGTCACGGGTGGTATCGTGTTCCACCTGCCGATTGGCCTCGATGTCCAGCTCGGTGGTTCTGTTTATGTGGGTAACGACAATTACCTCCACTATGCTTATGTTCTCGAAAACGACGAAAACCTCACCAAGGCTACCAAGATTCGCGTGAATCCGCAGTACGCTTTGTTCGGTGGTCTCACATGGTCCGGCTTCCTCCTTCCGCAGGACCGCGATGGCGATGGTGTTGCTGATGCCGATGACCGTTGCCCGGATGATTATGGTCACCGTTTGAACTCCGGCTGCCCGATGGGTAACCCGGATACCGACGAAGATGGTGTTTGCGACGCTTGGGTCTCTGAAAAGGGCGTTCTTAGCGATTTCAGCAACATTTGCTCTGGTATCGACCAGTGCCCGAACGAAAAGGGTAGCAGCACCAATGGTTGCCCGACCGACGATCCGGATGCCGATAAGGATGGCGTTTGCGATGCTTGGGTCAGCCAGAAGGGTATGCAGGATCAGTTCAAGGATATTTGCGAAGGCATCGACCAGTGCGCGGCTGAAGCTGGTACGCTCGTCAACAACGGTTGCCCGGAAGACAATCCGGATCCGGATGGCGACGGTCTCTGCTCTCCGTGGGTAACTGACAAGAACAAGCTCGAACAGTACACCGGCGTTTGCACCGGTTACGACATGTGCCCGGGTGAAGCTGGTGCTGCTGGCAATAAGGGTTGTCCGTGGGATGATCCGGATAGCGATGGCGACGGCGTCTGCGATGAATGGGTTGTCCAGAAGAAGCTCGGCTACTACTTCGAAAAGGCTGCCGAAGACGAATCTGTTGCTAAGGAATGGTTCATCTCCAAGACCTGTAAGGGTCTCGACAAGTGCCCGCTCGAACACGGTGCTGCTGCTAACGATGGTTGCCCGCTCCCGGATCCGGACCTTGATAAGGACGGCGTCTGCGATGCTTGGGTAACTGAAAAGAACATGTTCAACCTCTTCGAAGGTGTCTGCTCCGGTATGGACCGTTGCCCGGCTGAAGCTGGTGACGATGGCTTCGGCTGCCCGAAGAAGAAGGTCGAAAAGCTCGAAGGTATCTCCTTCAAGAGCGGTTCTGCTACCGTCAACGCTAACGCTAAGAGAATCCTTAAGGGCGTCGCTCAGAAGCTCAAGGAAGACGAAGCGTACAAGGATCTCAAGATTGTGATCCAGGGTCATACCGACAACCGCGGTAAGGCTAAGAAGAACCTCAAGCTCTCTGACCGCCGTGCTAAGGCCGTTATGAAGCAGCTCACGAAGTTCGGTGTTGCCAAGAACCGTATCAAGGCTATTGGTCTCGGCTCTACCTGCCCGGTTGACGATAACTCTACGGCAGATGGTCGCGAAATGAACCGTCGTATTGAAATGCACTTTGTCACACCGGAAAATGACGGTACGAAGTGCGAAAGCAACTACGTCGAATAAGTCGTGATTAAAAAATCTTAATCGAAAGCCCCGGGCGTTAAGCCTGGGGCTTTTCTTGTATAACGGTCTCGAAAATGCGCATACCTTGTCGTTACGATTATTGAAGATTTGTGGCTAGCCTTTGTTTGTCATCCCTGCCTTGAGCAGGGATCTCCTTCTTGTTTTTCTACATTTACGATATGACAAAACTTGACGAAATCCTGACTTCGAACAACTTTAGCAACCACGACCTCGTGGAGATGATGCCTGTGAACTTGAACCACAAGATGGTGCAGAAGGCCCGCCTTGGCAAGAAGCCTGTGCCCAAGCACACGCAGGACCTGATTTTGCAGGCTTTGAACAAACGACTTTTGCGGAGTGCCGCCGAAGTCGATGACAAAGTCGCGAAGCAATACAAACGCGTGGAAGTGTTCGGAGAGTAAGTTTTGAGTTCGGAGTTACTAGTTACTAGACTTTTTCAAGCTCGAATCTTCTAGTAACTAGTAACTAGTAACTAATAACTTTTATAAATTACAATCATGCAGCAATACTTAGACTTACTTCAAGATATTATCGACAACGGTGTTGACCGTTCGGACCGCACTGGCACAGGTACTCGTTCCGTATTTGGCCGCCAGACTCGCTTTGACCTTTCCAAAGGTTTCCCGTGCCTTACGACAAAGAAACTCCACCTGCGCAGCATTATTCATGAGTTGCTGTGGTTCTTGAAAGGCGATACGAATATCAAGTATCTGCACGACAACAAGGTCACGATTTGGGACGAATGGGCTGACGAAAACGGCGACTTGGGCCCGGTTTATGGACACCAGTGGCGCAGCTGGCCGACTCCCGATGGCGGACATATCGACCAGATAGCGAACCTCATCAACAGTCTCAAGAACAACCCCGACTCGCGTAGGCATCTCGTTTGTGCGTGGAATGTCGCAGAAGTCGATAAGATGGCTTTGCCGCCTTGCCATTGCCTGTTCCAGTTCTACGTGGGCGGTGTCGGTGCTAGCGGCAAGCGTAAGCTCAGCTGTCAGCTTTATCAGCGCAGTGCGGACATGTTCCTCGGTGTTCCGTTCAACATTGCGTCTTATTCGCTGTTGACAATGATGCTTGCTCAGGTCTGCGGTTACGAAGCAGGTGAATTTGTCCATACTTTTGGTGATTTGCATTTGTACAGCAACCACTTTGACCAGGCGCGTGAACAGCTTTCGCGTACGCCGCGCAGCCTCCCGACAATGAAGATAAATCCCGATGTCAAGGATTTGTTCGACTTCAAGTTCGAAGATTTTGAACTTGTCGATTATGACCCGTGGCCGACTATCAAGGCTCCGATTGCGGTGTAATGAACACCTCGATTGATTTTATCGGCGATATTCATGGGCACTACGATGAACTCGTGGTGCTCCTTAAAAAGTTGGGCTACGAAGAACGTGGTGGCGCCTATCGCTATCCCGGAGACGCGCGGACGGTCGTCTTCTTGGGCGATTACATCGACCGTGGCAGTCAAGTGCGTGAGACGGTGAATCTCGTGCGTGCCATGCGCGATGCGGGTTCTGCCGTGGCGCTGATGGGCAATCATGAGTTTAATGCGCTCAGCTTTTGGCACGAAAATGGCGTCGGGGGGCATTACATTCATGCAATTCGCGGAGGCTATCTGCGCGAACACGCTTTTAACAAAGTAGCGATTCACGTCAAAACCGTCGAAAGTTACCGTGGGCGTAAGGCTGAGTTCTTGGAAATGCTGGATTTCCTAAAGACGCTCCCGTTTTATCTGGAAACAGAAACGTTCCGGGCGCAGCATGCGTGCTTTGACTTGAAAAGTGCCGAAGCACTAAAGGCGGCGGGCATCCGTTCTTTTGCAGATGGAAATTTTGATGAACTGATTGCGCGTGCGAACGACCAATATCACGAATACGCAGATTCTATTTTTGATCCGATAAATTTGTTCTTGAAAGGCCCGGAAATGAGTTTGCCGGAAGGCTTGACGTTCCGTGATGGGGAAGGAGTGCTTCGCAAACGCACGCGAATCCGTTGGTGGATGGACCCGAAAAATGCGAACTTGCAGCAACTGAGTTTCCAACCGGGTGTAGAGTTGCCTCCTTGCGAGGTTTCGAGCGAAGTCCAGGAACGCGATTTTTATGGCGAAAACGAACGCCCTGTTTTCTTTGGACATTATTGGCTGTTGGGACTTCCTGAACTTATTCGAAATAATGTTTGCTGCCTGGATTACAGCGTCGCCGGCTATCGCGGTGACGGTCGTCTTGCCGCTTATCGCTTCGATGATGAACAGAAACTCGATGCAAAAAAATTCGTCTGGGTTGACGTTGGCACTGTACAGTAAACGACAAACTGCAATTTTTCTCCGTTATCCTGGAGAGGCGAAGCCTCGATAGGATCCAGGAATGTTTCGCACACCGTCATCCTGACGACAGTAAGGAGGAAGGATCCAGTGACTTATACGAAAAATTTACACGAAATTCTCTAGCAAATTAGCAAGCTACTGTCAATATACGGTTTCTAAGAATTATATTAAATAGTAGCAAAGAAAATGTCCAAGGTCCCAGCCATACAAGAAAGGAGAATAAAATGAAAAAAATAGCCTTATTACTTTTATGCCTTTCTGCAATCGTTTGGGGTAGAACATGGGATAGTTTTACCTTATTTGGAGTAAATGATCGCTATTTTTTTGGAAAGGATTCTCTAGAGCATCTGGAGGATAACGAAATTCAAAACGGATTATATATCTATTCATATTGGAGGTGTTACGGGGGATTAAAGCATGATCTGGATTATAATATGCATATCATAAATTATACTTATGCTTTTGAGAAAAAGACGTTTGACTATGCTACAAAGGATTCTATTTGGGTTCCCAGAAAAGACTTTGGCGAGCGGGGCTCGGATACGACGAAGTTTTTAAATGGCAATTTTACTAAAGAAGATTTTGAATATCTTGATATTTCTCCAGATACTCTTTTTGAAATGAATACTAATAATAACTACAAAGAGTTTTTGTATGCGTATGATTCTACGTTGAAATATTTTCATGTTTTTGTTAATTTGTTTGTTTACCAAAAAGATTTGGCCTATAAGGCATTATGTTATCGTGTTTTTTCTTGGAGTAGCAACGTTTCCTCTATTTATTGTAGGTATCAAGATGATGAAAGTTGGAATTTTGAAGGGGGTGTTTTTTTTGATAGATCTTCATGGAAGCAAGATCTTGGTTTCTATTGCGATGATGATTATGCTGATGTTTGTTATGACGAACGTGACCATCCCTATTATTGTCATTCAGGAATAAAAAGGAATAGTTTAATTTATCGGCCTCTTAGTAAGGATAAATCTTTTCCATACAAAGTCAACGGCACTCCCGCGTCCAAAAACTCTTCGAATATTGTCATCCAGAATAAAAAACAACCGAAACTTAAGCTCAAAGGAAACTGATAAAGACTAGGTTTCTGTCTAATCATTAATGGCTGAGAGCTGTAGTCATGCCAATTGTGCTTCGTACAGTTGTCGCGACTCTCGCCTTATGCTAAATTTTAGCCCATGCTACAATGGGATACGCTTCTTTCTGCAACGCGTTATGGGCACCCGGCCGATCCGGACCCGAACCGTTCTGACTTTCATCGCGATTACGACCGCATCGTTTTTTCTACTGCATTCCGTCGCTTAGGCCGCAAGACTCAGGTTCATCCGTTCTCGGTGAACGACCATGTGCATAGCCGCCTCACGCACAGCTTGGAAGTTTCAAGCGTGGGCCGTAGCCTTGCGATTACTGTGTATCACTTGATTAAAAAGTATTTGCCGAAGTATGTGAACGAATATCAGTTTGGGACGATTGTGCAATCGGCATGCCTCGCTCATGACATTGGCAATCCGCCGTTCGGTCACGCTGGTGAAGCCGCCATCCGCGAATGGTTCCGCAAGAATCGCCATTCGGCGCCGATGGCTGAACTTCGCGAAAAGGAAATTGCGGACTTCGAAAATTTTGACGGCAACGCGCAAGGCCATCGCATCTTGAGCAAACTGGAATACCATTTCCTCGATGGCGGCATGCGTCTTACTTTTGCAACAATTGGTTCCATGATCAAGTATCCGCGTCTTGCTCATTACGGTTGCCCGACGAGTTTGTTCCAAACGGAGGCTGAACTTTATCGCGAAACGGCCGAGGTCCTTGGCATTCCAGAAATCAAGAACGGCGTGTGGGCTCGTCATCCATTAGTTTATTTGATGGAAGCGGCGGACGACATTTGCTATTCTATCCTCGATGTCGAAGACGCTATTGAACTGGGGATTCTCTCGTTCGGCGATGTACGCGACATGTTTATTTATCTGTGCGGCCCTGAAGTTGATATCGACCGCGAGTTCGAAGAAAACGGCCAAAACTTTAGGGATTTCCTCAGCAGTATCCGTGGGCACGCCATCCAGAATTTGATTGATGACGTGGCTGTACTTTTTGTGAAAAATTACGACCGCATCATGGAAGGGACGCTCGACAAGCATTTGATAGACCTTTCCCGTTCCGATACGATGGAAGGCATCCGCATTGCAAAGCGCCTTGGAGTTGAACGTATTTACCCGGACCGCCGCAAGACGGAACTCGAAGTCGGTAGCTACACGACTCTCAGTACCGTTCTCGATGCGTTTATCAATGGCGTTTATGACTACCGCCAGAATGGTCGCAACTCGTACCGTGCAAGCCGCATCGTGCGCCTTATCGGTCAGGCAAAAATCGGCCAGAGCGTAACGACCGCGGAGGCTTATCATCAGGTGCTCGACTTCGTAAGCGGCATGACGGACAATTACGCCACGTATCTCGCTCGTCAAATTGGCGGGCTTGCGATGGGGTATTAAGAGGTTTGCTTCGTGAGCGCGCTGGAAATCGGCATTAGAAACGACTCTTCGAAAATTTGGTTGTTCGATTACGACTTGACGCTTTACGGCGAAGAGGAACGATTTGTCCTCAATTCCCTCGACCACCGCATTGCTGAATTTGTACAGAAAACAGTCGGCGGATCTTTTGAAGGCGCAACAGAAATCCGCAAGGATTATCTAGTCCGTTTCGGTACGACGCTTGCGGGGCTCATGGCGATGAACGGCACACTGCCCGACGATTTTTTCGACTTTATCCATGAGCCGGAATACTTGATTTATCCGAAGGTGGCGCCCGAAAAGTTGTCGCTTTTGCAAAGTCTCAATGGCCACCGTTACGTGTTTACGAACGGGCGAGGGGACTGGAGCCGTGCCGGCATGGCGCACATGCAGATTGATTCCGCTATCGAGGATGTTTTTGACCTCAGGATGATGGATTGGGAAGGCAAACCGCATGCGAGTGCCTACGAAAAAATGGAAAAGTGGCTGGAGTCGCGTGATGTCCTCGACAAAAAATGCCCTGATAAAACGCAAATTGTGCTACTCGAAGATTCACTTCGCAACCTTGAACCCGCCCATGAACGCGGCTGGACGACCGTTCTCGTGAATCCGAACATCCAAGCGCCCGCTTGGGTGGATTTTCATATCCCGCATTTGCTAAATTTACGGGAGAAATTGGTTTCGACTGCAAACGAAGGACCTTAAAGTGAGTTACTAGTTCCTAGTTAATAGTTACTAGATTTCTAAAATGGTTCTAGTAACTAGTATCTAGTAACTTAGAACTGAAATCTAACCCCCAACCACTAACCACCAACCACTAATAACATGCTCGACTTACTTTCCATGGATTTTATGCAGAATGCGCTGATCGCAGCGGTGCTTGTCGCCTTTGCCTGTGGCGTCATGGGAACGTATGTTGTCGTGAATCGCCTCGTTTCGCTTTCGGGCGGCGTGGCGCACGCTTCTTTTGGCGGAGTCGGGCTGGCATGCTTTATCGGTTTTTCGCCGATGCTAGGCTCGCTTGGCTTTGCGCTTGCCTGCGCGATGCTTATGGGCGCTCTCACGTGGCGTGACCGCAAACACTCCGACACGTTCATCGGGATTATCTGGGCGGCGGGCATGGCGCTGGGCGTGATTCTCACGGACCTGACGCCGGGTTACAGTGGCGAGATGATGAGTTTCTTGTTCGGTAGCCTTCTGACCGTCCCGACGGAACTTCTCTGGTGGATGGGTGCGTTGCTCGTGTTCATCTTGGCTTCGGTATCCATTTGCTACCGCAATTTCCTTTCGATTTCGTACGACCCCGAGTTTGCTCGTGTCCGCGGCATTCCCGTGTTGAATTATTATATGCTCTTGATTGCGCTCATTGCCCTCACGGTCGTGATTGCCGTGCAGGCGGTGGGCATGATTTTGGTTATCGCGCTTTTGACGATTCCGGCGTACATCGCGGAATGCTACGCCAAGAACCTGTCGCAAATGATGCTGATTTCGGTTGGCGTTTCGCTCGTTCTCGTTGTGCTTGGACTTTTGGTCGCGTGCCAGCTGAATTTTGTCGTAGGCCCCACGATTATTGCTGGCGGAGTTGTTTTGTATTTGCTAAACTTTTTAGTGAAAAAGATTGTAAAAAAATAGGAGAGGGAAAATGTTTTCTATGTTGCGTTTATCTGTGATTTTGGCATGTTCTATGCTTGCAACATCCGCTTTTTCGGCTGTCGCTCGAAATGCGTTCAACAACATGGACGTTAAAACATCTTATTCCGAACTCTTGCAAGAAAAGAATGCCCGTAACGACTCGCTCTTGCCCGCGTTCGATGGTGACAAGGCCTTTGCCGAAGTGCTGCGCCTGAACCCCAATTTCTGGAGTATGGGGAGCGCCATCAATAAAGAGGAATCCTTGGTGACGAAACTCCATGTGAATATGGTCTTCGTTGACGGTACGCGTGAAGACCAGTTCTGCGAACTTGACAAGAAAGCCAAGAATACGGCGGACGAATGGAACGTGCGCATCGGTGCCGACTTTGTTTCGGGCGGCTCGAATACAGTTCACGTCCACGTGCAACAATGCCTAGATTACGTCCGCGACCAGCTCGGTTACGCCGTCAAGAAAGGCGACAAGGTCGTCTATGTGCCACCTAAAGAAACTCTTGACAAAATCAAGAAAAGCGAAATCCCCGATGCCATCGACATTGATTTACAACAAACTCTCTTGAAAGCCCACGAAGACGTGAACCTCACTGGTAAATGCCCCAAGGACATCGAAGCCTACATCATCCTCATGAACGTCTATAATCAGGTCAAGAACATGAAGATGGATTACGTTGTCATTAACGACCAGTTGAACAAGAAACGCAATGGCGGCTCCCGCGTGCAGTCTTGCGCCTTCAGCCGCGAATGGAACAAACGCTATCAGGAAAGCGCCAGCTTCGAATGTGACATCGACAACGATCGCTGCACCTACCGCCAGGAAAACGACGGCGACACCGAATGGTCCATCAACTACAAAGACGACCGCTTTGAATACATCAACAAGAAGTTCCTCTTCTTCAACCGCAACCCGATGAGCATCCACAAGGGCGGCACCATGATGGACCTCCGTCTTATCCGCCTCTCCACGACACTTTATCTGGAAGCCTACATCAACTTGAAGGGCGAACCCGTAACACTTGGCCTCGTCATCGTCCCCGGCGAAAAGACCCTCAAGGACTACGAAGACGACCGCCCCTCTGCAGAAGAATCCCGCGAACTAATCGAAATGGAATAGCGACGTCCTCCCGACCTCGCACCCATCTTCCTGACCCTGGAATGCAAAGCATGATAGGGGAAGGTCCCTGAGCATTTTTCCTTACCTTGTCATCCCGTGCACCGTCATGGGATCATCTTTTTATGCACAAATAATGCCTAAAACGGACTAAAAAGGGA
>Ga0247611_10006601_pt1 | contig 14817 bp, 13 predicted proteins | sample 177DNAGHGhighgp2_FD_192422 | JGI IMG/M metagenome (GOLD analysis project Ga0247611, IMG submission 192422) | Sheep rumen microbial communities from Palmerston North, Manawatu-Wanganui, New Zealand - 1770 DNA GHGhigh gp2 | ecosystem: Host-associated > Mammals > Digestive system > Stomach > Rumen...
TAATAGTTTCGATGACGATAACTATTAACTATTAACTTATATAACTATTAACTGAACGTTAGTATTCCCACATATCAGATTCGATGTCGAAGATACGCTCTTCGATGGTTTGAGATTCGAGCTGGGCATCTTCGCCAGTCAGATAGTCATGAATCTCGCGGTTGTAGACGTTGGTTTCGCGGGTGACATAGCTGTCGAAATAGCGGGAGATGAAGACTTCATCGTAGCTGCGCTCGACATTGTTGTTGTAGATGTCGTAGACATTGGTACGGGCAAAGATATTGCGGACGCGCATGTCGTTCATCGGAATCCAAAAACGGGTTGTGGGGTTGCACTCCATTTCACCGTCAATTTCCTTGCAGTTCTCGTCCACTAGTGCCAGGGCCACGATGCGGGCTTTCATTCGGGTGTCCTGCTTGTCGATGTACCAGAATTCTTTGATGTGAATCTTGTAGTAGTCGTCGGAGCTGAAGGATTTGTATTTGATGGTGTCGTGGCCTTCGTCAATAAGATCGCCATATTCATCATAGATGGGGTCGGTCATAGTGGTGTCGGCCTTGTTCAACTTGGTGTACATAAAATCCCAGTCGACGGGAATCTTCAACTCGTCATCATCGAAAATCTCAAATTCGCCCAGGGCTGCATTGCGATAGATGAGGTATGCGAGGTTGATACGGCCTTGGTTGTTGTTGAGGCTGTCTTCGCCCTTGGGGAAATAGAAGAACTGGTTGAATTTTTCACGGAAATCAATATCGCGCCAGATGCAGGTTTCCCAAATGACATCGCTCTCGCGCAGGGCAGGGTAGGGGATGGCCTGACGGGTGGTGCTCATGGTGCGGGTGTAGAAGTTGCTCAAATTATTTTCATCATCGGGAGTGAGGATGTTCTGCGCATTGACAGACATGCCTGCGACGGTGAGGAGCATTAGGCTGAGGCCAAACAATACTTTTTTCATAATATTCAATTTTAATTCATTTATTACTTGGTGATACGGAATGTGCTGCTGACGTTTCGTTTGGAGCCATCAGGCATCTGCACGTCGAGGCTGAGGGTGATTTTGCAGCCAGGCTTTGCCTTGTTGATGTAGCTCATGATGTCGGCTGACCACTGGGCACCACGGCATTCAAGATCGGTTGCACCATTCACACGGGTGATATCGATGGTCTGCTTGATGATGGTGGGGGTCTTCATGTGGAATGCAAATTCGGGTCCGTAACGAACAGAGGGCCCTTTCATGTTCTTCAGGTCGCCAATGGGTATGCCCTTGCCAGCCTCCACCTTGCCCATGAAAATCTTTGGGTCGGGGAGTGAGCGTGCACGAAGTTCGGTGGAACCCATGAATCGGGTCTGTTTACCATCCTTGATTGATGCATTTACTACAATCTTACCCTTGTTTACTTTGGGCTTGATGATGAAGAATCCAGCACCAGACTTGGGGTCGGGGGTAAGTGTGGCTTGGCTGGGATCGGCCAGTGTCACAACCAGATTGTGGGCGGCAGCACCAGGGACGGAAATTTTGATGGGATTGTCGATACCTGAATAGACCACGTTCATTTCGGTTAGTTCGAACACGGCCATGGGCTCGGCCACGTAGTAGCTCTGTTTGAAGTCGTATTTCTCTGTACCAGTCTCTTTCTTGACATAGACGGTACCCGTAATGGTCTTGGGACCAGTGGCGTTGCAGACGGTGGAGTAGACCACGGCACCAGTGTCGTTGGAGGTGAAGTGCTGTCCGCCTACAGTGGCTTCGAATTTAGCTTTGGAGTCGTATGCACCTACGTTGACGGTCAACTCATATTTACCGCCTTTCATGATGTAAGAATTGTTAGAATAGGCGATGACGGATACTTTATCGAAAGAGAAGTCGTTGGACTTGACCTGTTTGTAAAGTGTATTCACTGCATCGAACTCAGCGTTCATCACTTCGGCTTTCATACGGGTGAGGGTGACAAGGGCTGCACCGGCAACGGTATTGTTGAAATTGAGTTGCTCCCATGATGTGGGTTTGCCTTCGGCATTGAGAGAATACTCTTCTACATTCAGTCCCAAATTGACATGGGTAGAGTCGGCACCCAATATGTCTCTCACTTTTTTCTTGTAGTCGATAATGCTGCTCTTAATAAAGGCAGCGGCACCCGTCGATGCTTCGTCGCCTTCGGCGTTGCCGATAAAGTAAGGTGTACCGGCATGGTTGTCGTCCAGTTTATTAATCCAGCGGAATCCACCAACACGCAGGGCTTCGGCAATGCTGTCGAAATTGGCACTCCCATCTTCGTTTTTAAGAGGGATTGTGCGTTCTATGATTTTATCATTGTCATTGGGGTCTACCATCTTTATCTCGGCTTTGGAGGCAATGCGGCCGACAAAGCTATATGTGACGGTATCGATATTATATACAAGGTCTCGAGAGAGTTTCTTAATCTCTTGGGCCCTGTCATATTTGTCCTGAACTTTGGCAGGGTTGTTCTTTAGGGCATTCTCAAAGTTCTCGTAGGTGTCGTCCAACTTAAGAACCATATTCTCGTTAGACTTTGTCATAGCATTACCTACGGTCTTGAAGCCTTCCACAACCTCAGCCGACACGTTCAGTGCCAACATGGCGGTGTACACGAGGTACATCATCTGAATCATTTTTTGTCGCGGGGTTTCCGGACAGTTTGAAGCACCCATACTTTTTAATTAGTTACTATTGTTTTATTAAGCGTACAGTTAGTATTTAGAGATGTGCTGTTGGTTTACAGACGGGTCTGCATGGCGGCAAGCATATTGCCATAAACGTTGTTGAGTTCAGCAACCTTGCGCGAAAGGGCATCGACCTGCTCTTTGTATTTGAGAACACCTTCAGCACTGCCTGCGAAGTTGGCCATCATGGCCTGGATACGTTCCTCAACCTCCTTTGTGGCCTCAAGTTGGCTGGTAGAGGTCTGCAGCTGCATCTCATACATGGCGTTGACGGAAGCCAGACTGCCGGCCAGTTTTTTCATCTCGTCGGCATAAGAGGCATCACCGCTAGTAAGAGCCTGCGCGGTCTCTTCGTAGATGGTGGTGAGGTTGTTGACGGCTTCGCTGGCAGCTTTCATTTTATTGACTGCTTCGGAGGCTTGGTCAAGGCTGTTGACAAACTTGTCTGTGGAGGCGGCGGCAGAGGCAATTCCACTAATGGAATTGGCACTTTCAGCAAGGTTCTCCATGCCGTGACCAAGGCGTTCGATCAGTTCGGGGGTAATGTTGGCCTCTTCGAGCATTTGGTCAAGTCGGGCTGTAATGGGGTCGCTGCTTATAACTGCATTATTATTTGTTTCAGTGCTGAGAAGTTCGTCATTTTTGACACCTTCGATAGATTCGGGATTCTCCATTCCGGCCAACTGAGGATAGACGAGAGTCCAGTCAAATTCTACGTGAGGGGGTTCGAATGCAGAAAGGAAGAAAATGACGGTCTCGGTACCCATACCGATAATAAGCATGATGGTACCACCAGGCCAGTGGTTGATTTTGAACAGAGCACCGATGATAACGACGGCAGCGCCCCATCCATAAAGTTTGGACATGAAGTTCTTATATCCTTTACTGCGTACTAAATTGTCTAACCAACTCATTGTTATGATTGTTTTAGTGTTACTTAATTATTAAATGTATTTTTAGCTTTCGTGAAGTATTTATTAATAGACATTGGAGGCGGTCTTCAGGTTGTCACCCTTGACACGACCCATGTAAGGCTGAATGCAGCGGAATCCAATGTAGCACTTGCTGGTATCTTGGAACTCGAACGAGCGGGTCTGGACCTGGATATAGTATTTTTGGTCTTTCCAGCTGCCTCCACGGATGACTTTACGTTTCATGGCGATAGGATCACTTTCCTGAGCATTGTAGTTGTAGTAGGGCGAAAGGGCGTTGGCAACGATATAGGTAGACTCGTTGTAAGCGTCGGCGCACCATTCAGAGACGTTGCCGGCCATGTCATACAGACCGTAGTCGTTGGGAGCATAGTGGCCTACGACAAGTGTACGGACACCACCGTCGTCGTCGTAAGCACCGCGGAGAGGCTCATAGTTGGCTAAGAAGCAGCCGTTAGGGTTGCGGACATAAGGACCGCCCCATGGATAGCTCTCGGCTGCAATACCGCCACGAGCTGCGAACTCCCACTCGGCTTCGGAAGGCAGGCGGAAGTCGTTCATGTGCTCGTAGTTGATGCTGGCCAGATAGTCATTGAGGAATTTGCTACGCCAGATGCAAAATGCTTTCGCCTGTAACCAGCTGATGCCAACAACGGGGTAGTTGTCGTAGGCAGCGGAGCAGAAATAGTTACGGGTGAAGTCGTCGTTCATCGAGTATGTGTAGTCGTGAACCCAGCAGAGTGTGTCGGGATAGACATTGATTCTCTCTTTATGAACGAAAGCAGTGCGGTTGTTCAGTCCACGGGGACGAGCGGTATAGAGGGTACCACGGTGCTCTTCCTTGTTCTGCGCACTGGCTTCTTTACGGGATGCATCGGCATAGTCAATCCAGTAATACTCGTAGTTCAACTTAGAAGCGTCAATCTCACGGCGACCAAAATATCTGTCTTTCTCGGCAACATAAAGGTCGGTAAGGGCTTCGCGCACTTCGGGGTCATCCCATTTGATTTTAGTCTTATAATTAATGTTTGGTGGGTCAAGAGGTTCGCCATACTCGTTTTCTTCAATTTGGTATCCATCCATGCCGCCTTCGGCAAGCATTTTACGTACCATAGAGTCAGTGACCCAAGCTACGAATTGGCGGTATTCATTATTAGTGATTTCAGTCTCGTCCATGAAGAAGGAGGCAACCTGCATGGTTCTAGGCTGAGAGGTAACGCCATAGGTGTTGTTCTGTACACCTGCGCCCATGCTGAAATTTCCTTGGTTGACGAAAACCATACCCTTGAGGTCTATGTCCTCAAACTGGTTACGGTCCAAGACACCGGTGAGCTCACCGTTAGATGATTTTGAAGAGCAACCGGAGAGTATGACCACTGAGGCTGCGAGTAAGAAAAATAACTTTTTCATATTAGGTAACTTTTTTGTTTATTCTATTATATAATGATTATCTATTAAAAAAATACGCCAAAATATACTTCTTCTCTTGTATTTTATACGTCGTTTGTGTTGAAAAGTTTCTTTTTTAATTATTTTTACGTTTTAGTTTAGTCAAGCAACATCGTATTGCCGTATCTAGTGTTGGGTTTTCTTGGGATAACCACCTTGAATGCGAACTTAAGGTAAAGTTCAAGGGAGCCAAAACTGCGTCCGGGTTTGTAGGCACCAAGATTGCTAGTAGTGATATCATAAGAAAGACCAATGTTAAATTTCTTCCAATGAACACCAGCCAAAAGGTAGAAAGCGTCTTCTACTCGATAACCCACACCGCCCCAGAAAGCATTGCGGTAGTCAATCAAACAGGAAAGGTCGGCTTGGAAATAACTGAAAGCAGCTGATTTAAGCAAGGCAGAGGGCCTAATACGTATTAGTGGCGCGCTTGCAGGCGTATAATCGTATCCGCCCATGAGGTAGATTGTACGAGCGTTGGTGAAAACTATCTCGTCGCTATGGGCACCCAAAAGGTTCTTAACAGATAGTCCAACGTAATATTTGCCAGGAACTTGATAGTAAAGGCCAACGGCTCCGTCAACAAGCATTGCACTTGGGCTTTTACTGCCCAAAGCGGGGTCATTGCCATCAGGTCCCTGAAGGCTTCCTACATCGAGCGTACTATTGAGCAGATTTACCTCAACGCCTGCGGAGAGGTTGCCTTCGCCCCAAAACATCCTAAAAGCATAGTCAAGAGAAATCTCATTGTTCGTGTGGTAGCCGATTTTATCATTCACAAAAGTAAGACCTATACCGCCATGAAGGAACTTGACAGGCATGTCGAAGTTGAAAAGGATGTCGGTGGGAGTTGAACCAGCTTTGCCCCCCGTTGTGGGTGCATCAAGTTTGAGTCCCATCCATTGATTTCTGTACATTGCCGAAGCGCAGATGGAGCCAGAACTGCCAGCATAACCAGGATTGTAGGACATCCTGTTGAACATATATTGCGAGAATTGGGGCTCCTGTTGGGCCATGGTTGCACATGAAAATCCCAACGCTATCACCAAAAGTGATAGTTTCTTGCTCAGTTTGATTCCCCTGCGAACGCTCATTTTATTATCATGTAATTATTTAATTATCTTTTATATACATTTATATCTGGGCTGCTCCTCAACCGAAAAGACAAACCAGATTTTGACTTGCAAAGATAGCAATAAATATTAATATTTGATGTTTTTTTCTCAATTTTTTTACTTTTTTCTTCTCCTGTGACTATTTTTCATGTAAGATAAGGCAACTTTCGGGGAAAAGGTCGATAAGTTCGGCCTGGGTTCTTACTGCATGGCTACGACTTTCGGCCATGACCAAAATTATACGTACTTCCTTGTTTTGCTTATTACTCTCTAATAAAATCTTAGACTGCATCTCTTCGGGAAGTCTCTTACGTTCCAACAATGCTGCATATTGCGACCCAACGGTACATAATTCTATGTCATACAATGGGCCTTTAGGAACGACCTCTTGCTGAGAAGGCTCTTCGGCTTTGGGCGGTACGAAGTCGGTAGGTGGTGCAACGATTTGCTCTTCGGCCTGTTGGTTTGTCGCATTGGGTTTAGGTTTCGTCTTGCTAGGAGCAGTGTTTTGAGCCACTTCGACAGCTGGAGTAGGTTCTTCTGCGGAGTCCCTAGTGGCGTGAGGATAGGGAGATACTCTTTTCCGTTTGCTTTTGTCTCGGTATGCAAGATAATCTGCTGTGGTCATGGCCAATGTGTCTTGGTGCATCCAGAGCATTTGACCCACAGCAGGGTCCAGCTCCGTCACGGTTACTTTCCCCGACCCTTTTATACCGAGAGCATGAACGGCTATTTTTGTCATGTCCAAAATGTTGGTTCTTGGACATCTGTCATTTACCCGCACTACTACTGATTGATTTGTGACTGGATAAGTGACCAGGAGATAGGTTCCAAAAGCGATGGTTTTATGGGCTGCAGTGTACTGATTTTGGCGGAAGATCTCCCCATTGGAAGTGTGCCTGCCTACAAATTTATCGGCATAGTATGTGCCCAGCATCGTGGTGCGATTGGAATTGACTTCCGCAACGCTGCTACTGTCGGTATCTTCCTGAGCATAGGATGACACTGACAAAATAATTACTAATAATATGTAAGTTAACTTTTTAATACTAGGTATTTTGTTATTGCTACCAATTCAAAGCTTCGTGTTCCTCGTCGTTGGGGTCGAACCATTGGCCTTGAAGTCGTAGTGTTTGTTCAATAATGTCTCGTACACACCCTCTGCCGCCTGGCCTAATAGATATGTAGTCGCAAATTTCTTTGATTTCAGTGGCAGCATCGGCGGGGCAAGCGGCCACTCCACAATGTCGCATCATTTGGTAGTCAGGAATGTCGTCCCCCATGCAAACTACTTGCGATTCGGCGAGATTGTTGTCGGCAAGAAATTTCCTAAAGGTCTGTAGCTTGTTACTGCATCCCGTCATGCACTGAGCTACGCCAAGAGCCTTCATCCGATTGTCAATACTTAGTGATGTGGCACCAGAAATAATGGCTACAATATATCCTCTTTTTGCAGCATACTGAATGGCATAGCCGTCTTTTACGTCTGCACATCGTATTACATCGCCATTGTTATACGTCCATACACTCCCATCGGTCATTACACCGTCGAAGTCAAAGACAAAGGCTTTAATATCATGTAATTTCTCCTTGTAGTTAATCATTTTCGATAATGCTCGCTTATGTAGTTACGTTAGTGTCTTGTGTGTTTTGAAATGCGTATTGAAGTACGTTTTCATATACTGTGCGCCATCCCTCCCAGCCAAAATCGTCGCAGAGATTCTGATTATGGAAAATGCAGCTGAAGGTGCCGCCTACTGATTTCACCTCGTCAATGAGCGTGTGGTATTGCGCCAAGGCTTCCTCTGGCGACAAGCGCATGTGTGTGTGGAAGGTGGTATCCATCGTCACGAAGGGGTGAACGTTCAGGTTGATCTCCTGGTTTCTGCTCAGGTGGAAAAAAGGTAATGTGGAGCACGATCCGTTACGGAAGCCAGGAATGTCTGCAAAACCCATCGAGTAGTCCTGGGTGATGCCCAATTTCTCAAGGTTGCTATACCCTCTGGGCAGTGAGAAACGGAGGAAGTGGTATCTATTGCGATAGATAGGACGGTGCAGTATTTCGGACAATCGTTGAATCTCCTGTTCCAGACGTTTGGGCTCTTTGGCCGAGTCGTATGAACCATGGATGCCCATTTTTGAGTGGTCGCCTATGTGTTGCAACAGTTGGCGAAAATCGTTATTGAGATAGGAAATGGGCTTGTCATATATGCCATAGTCGCCAAGTAAAGCGAAAAAAATCAACTGGTAACGGTATTTCTGGTTCTTGGAAATAATGTAATCAAAAGTGTCGAAAGGGTCTTCCACTTTGTGACGAAGTGTAAGAATGCGGTGCCGTACCTCATCTATATTCCGGCGGTGGATTCCATCGCGCAATAAGCCCATAAAGGTTCTGAAAAAACCTTTGTGTAAATAGCAATAGGCTGAGTCTATATCAATAGTCTGTTCGAAGCTGAAACTCCTTTTGGGAAAGTAAGTTTCGGGAAAGTTGCGCAGTACTATGTCACGAATGAGTAAAGCCCACCGTTCCACAACCGGAGTTTGCAGAAACCCATTTTTATAAGCAATCGTTTCGGTGGGGAGGATTCTCCCGTGTTCGTCCTCGCGATGAGGCAAATATTCCTCATATCGTGAGAGCATGTAGAATATAGCTGCTAAGGGGTCGAACGGCAGTGCTGAGTCTTTGTGGAAAACCGGAAAAATGGCTGGAATGCCGTTATAGTCAAAGAAATGGCAGTCCTGGTCGCCAATCACTGTCTCAAAAAGCAAATGGGAAGATTTAAAAAAAATGGCCTCTGACGTAGCAGACGGTTTTGGTGCGTAGCATAGTTTTGCCCCGTTGTGCTGCTCAAAAGTGTTCAAATCGGTAGTGATTGCAAAGTCGGTTTGGAGAATATTCCGCATGACTACATTTATTGTGTAGCCTAGCCGATTAGTCAGTTTTGGAACATATATTAGCAGCATACTATGTTGCTTTTAAAATTGCAAATATACAATTATTTTTTTGATTAACAAGAAAATGTTTTTCTTTCATTTTCTATATCCCCCAGACCAACCGACTTTCCGTCCCAACTTCCAAGTGAACGATTCTTCCCAGAATCAATGCGTGATTGTCGCTACCAATATGTCCTGCTGGGAAATCAAAACAAACCGGGTAGTCATATTCTTTCACATTGTCCCAGACTATTTCTTCAGCCCTTTTGCCAAACGGAATGGTGTTGTCGTGCATGTCGCTCAACTGTCCTATCACCAGCCCTGCCAGGTCGCTCAGCATTCCATTGCGTTTCAGGTTCATCATCATGCGGTCTATGTGATATAAATATTCGTCCAAGTCCTCAATGAAGAGAATCTTATCCCGCGTGTCAATGCTGCTCCTAGTGCCGCAGAGGCTGTAAAGCATGGACAAATTGCCTCCCACCAGCATCCCTTTGGCCTTGCCCGGCCGGTTCAGCGGATGGGGCTTGCATGAATAGGCCAAGCCCTCGCCAAACAACGCCTTGCGTAGCGTTTCTGTGGCCGGATAGGTCTTGCGCCATGCGTCTTCAGGCACATTGATAGGCATCACCCCATGTAGGGTCTCTGTGTTGTGGTTTTGGTGTATGTGGCTGTGCAGCACCGTCACGTCGCTATAGCCCACAATCCATTTTGGCTTTGCCTGAAACTGTGTGAAATTCAGTCTGTCAATTATCCTCACCGTGCCATACCCTCCGCGGGCACAGACGATGGCTCTGATGTCGCTGTCGTCAAGCAACTGCTGCATCAGCCGGGCGCGGGTCTCGTCGTCTCCGGCAAATTGGTTGTCGGCATCAAATAGGTGGGGTGGGAGCACCACCTCCAATCCCCACGATTGGAAAAGTCGAATGGCTGGGGTCAATTCTTCTTCCGTTACCTTGCGGGCTGGGGCGGCAATGGCTATTTTGTCTCCGGGCACTAAGTAGGGTGGTCGATTCATCATAAATGTTTTTTTCGTGAGGTGATAATAAAATGAGAGCCCATGGGGCTCATGGGCTCTCACGGATTATACTTTCGGCTGTGGGCCGTTTAGAAGAGTCCAGCAGCACGCAGCGCGTTCACTAGGTAGCGTATCACAAAGAGAATGGCCAGCACCCACATCGTAACGCTGATTTTCTTGGCTCGGCCATGGCCGCTGCAACCATTGAGGATAACGTAAACGATTACACCAATCATGATGCCTTCCGAAATGCTGTAGCACAGCGGCATAAGCAGCATGGTGATGAAAGCGGGAATGGCCTCGCTGTAGTCGTTCCAGTCAATCTTGGTAATGCTGGAACACATCATCACGCCCACTATAACCAAGGCAGGACCAGTGGCGGCAGCAGGGATGGCCAGGAAGAGCGGGCTGAGGAACAGCGCCAGCGCAAAGCAGCAGGCAATCACCAGTGCGGTGAGACCCGAACGTCCGCCTTCGCCCACTCCGGCTGCGCTCTCAATATAAGTGGTCGTGGTGGAAGCACCCAAGCAGGAACCCACCGTTGTGGCCACGGCATCGGCCATCAGGATGCGGCCTATCTTGTCAATCTTGCCATTCTCGTCCACCATGCCCGCCTTCATCGATACCCCTACCACCGTGCCGATGGTATCGAACATGTCGATGAACAGGAAGGTGAAGACCACGATAAGCATATCCCATGTGAAGATGTTGTGGAACTCAAACTTGAAGAAGATGGGTTCAATCGAAGGCGGCACGGAAGCCACCCCGTTGAACTGGGTTACGCCCATGGGGATGCCAATGAGGGTAGTGACCAGTATGCCCCACAGTATGCCGCCCTTGACGTTCAGTACCACCAGCAGGCCTGTGATGAAGATGCCGATGAGGGCCAGCAGGCCGCTGCGGTCGGTCAGGTCAAAGAGGGTGACAAAGGTGGCATCGCTGTGGACGATGACGCCTGCACTCTTCAAACCGATGAAGGCAATGTACAGGCCTATACCCACACTGATGGCAGCCTTCATGCTGGTGGGAATGGAGTCCACAATCAGTTCACGCACCTTGAAGATTGACAGCAGGATGAAGATGATACCTTCAATTAGGATGGCCGTCAGGGCAAACTGCCAGCTGTAGCCCATGCCCAGGCAGACGGTGTATACAAAGAAGGCGTTCAGCCCCATGCCGGGAGCCAGTCCAAAAGGTTTTTTTGCCCATACAGCCATTATCAGCGTACCCACGATGGCTGCCAATGCGGTGGCTGTGAAGACGGCGTTTGTGGGCATGCCCTGGTCGGCTAGTGCGCTGAAGATTCCTGGGTTGACGGCCAGTATGTAGGCCATGGTCAGGAAGGTGGTGATGCCGGCGATTATCTCGGTCCGGATGCTTGTGACGTTGGGGTCAAACCCAAATATTTTCTTAAGCATAACTATAATGTATTATTATGTTAGAAAACCCATTTCACGCCAGCACAGGGGGCTACGTTGAAGCCTTCGTTCTTGGCCCACTCTATGCCAGTGTGCCAGCCGCCTGCAAAGTTGTAGGCAATCTCTACCTCGCCGCCAATCATCAGGTTGGGGCAGTTGAAGAACTGGCCGATATTATACCAAATCTGAGGCTCCGAAAGCACCACGAGGGTGTTGTTGCCAAAGGTGTTCTCGCTCCACACATCCAAAAAACCCGAGAAAGTCAAACCATACACCCCAAACAGGTGCTGCATGCCCCAAACGAAGGTGAACTGGAAAGGCAGGTAGTCCTGCATGCCGCGGATGTTTTTGTACATCAGCTCAAAAGTAAAAGTGTTGGTAAAGTCGGCGTTGTGCAGGAAATACTCCACACCAAAGAGCCAGCAATTTCTTGCGTTGTTGCCACCGTTCCATTCCACGTGCAGGCTGAAGGGATCCAGCGCCGTCCCGTGCCAGAAATTCAGGGCGCGGCTGATTTCGGTATAGTAGCCCACAGGCTCAGATAGGTCGAACGGGTGATAGATATCGTTAAAGAAGAAAGTGCTTCCCCAGTTGTCGCCTTTGAACATCTCAAGGGTGGTGGTGAAGTGTCCGCGGTTGAAGTCGTACATCTCCTGAATGTTGGTCTGGGCTTTGGCTCCAACAAATGCCAGCAGCATGGCTGCAACTAATACGATTTTTTTCATGGTGAGCATCTTTTAATTGATATTAAGTATATTATTCCTTCGTCAACAATAATTGAACGAATGATTTTAGGTTGCAAATTTACGAACTTTTATCCAAAGTAACAAATTTTTAACATTCGGCCCGTCTTCATAAAACAGGCCTACTGCCCAAGATGCCCACAATGGAATTGCTTGAGAGTCTTTATCCCACCGCTTCCTTAGCAGCTGGATAACGAATTGGTATTGAGGCGGAGATGAATGGATTGTGGTGCTGCCTAAAGTGCCTAGGATTCTCGCAGTCCATGCTCACAAAAGAACAAGCCCCTTCGTGCGGTTACCGCGCGAAGGGGCTTGTCAACCTCTTCCATCCCCTTCTCGTCAGAAGTAGGCAACAGCGATTTCTGTGCGGATGTTGCCATGCCGCAGGGTGCCACTGACGGGGCGTCCGTCTTCGTCACAGGAGTACTCTGCCGTGTACGATGTCCCCTCGTCGCAGTCTGCCGCCACGGGACAACCCGCGCTGAAATGCAGTGGAAGCATGTGGTAGTATTCCCCCATCACTCCCGTATGGGTCAGGCTCCAGCAGGTAGACAGTTCCATCCCGAGGGGAAGGCGTAAGGGGTTGGGCGTATCGCCGTATCGGAATGCCGTGCGCTGCACCTCCGAGCCGCCCTCCCGGATACTCTCTTCCGACACGTTGCCGCCCTGCCATGCAAAGCGGTGTTCGTAGTCGTGTTCCCTGCCGTCGACTGCGTAAGGCAGGCGAAGACACCTTTTGCCTCTTACCTGCGTCCACAACGGAGCCTTTAATATATAACAGTACATAAGAGCTATTTGAGGCGTTACAATACACTGCAACCGTTTTCCTAAATGGTCCAATAGTAGCGGCTCTAAACTCTACCGTTATCAACCCTTTTTCATTTGGCATGACGGGTTTAGCCGTCCATTTTGGAGAAGTACATCCACATGAAGTTCTAACATCGGATATAATAAGAGGTTCCGTTCCTAGATTTCTAAAGCAAAAACTATAACGAGCACACTCCCTCCTACTCAATACACCAAAATCATGCTCTTTCTGTGCAAAATGAATTATCGGCCCTTTTTCCTGCCCAAAGGCAAAATCCACTGGGATAAGAAACAATAGTACAAATATGACTTTATGAAATAAGCCAAAACGCAACGAACTATTCACTAATGATTTTTACTTTTTTTACTTTCAAAATTTAAAATGGAACAATTATTCAACAATGTTTTTTTCCCCCACTCATTATTAGAACGAAATAGGACAACACCTTCTGGAGAAATTAGATAATAACCTGCATCAATATCTAAATACCTTGTCATACCTTTGGCGAAATAAGTTTCTGAAAGAATCCTTATTCCAGACAATTCCCTCATGAGATAATCTGTATTATCTGTTGTAGCATTCAACAATACACATTGAATACTATCTGGAACCGACCTGACCAATCTAACGCACTGCCGATATTCTGCCCTTGAAGTCCACAACAACAACAATCGCCATCCACCTATTTTGACTAGGTCAGACGTGTCTCCCGTTGCAATATTTACGATTGGATACGCTTCAACTTGTTTCGATATAGTGTCTGAAACATATCCCTGCGGCACACTCATTAAATACATGCTATCATGTATCTGTTTGGAATAAACAGAGTAATGGGTCGAATAGATATTAAACAAACTATCAATCAACTGCTCTCTACAATCGTAACGAACTGACTTAATAGATTGACGCCTACGCATATATCGGTTGTCTGAAGAAATCTCTTCCACATATTTAAACTTCCCGGTTCTGGTATTAAAAACAAACCCACACGTGTCCTCCATGATATAACACTGATTTGCCGTACAATACTTTGCATCTTTATATCCCATGACCACTAAGTCATTATGGCTATGCACCACATCGCCTGTATCTATTCTTATTGGATAAAGATAATCAATAAGTGGAGAATACAGACCTAACATAGACACTTGTTGTAGCCTACTTCCGACCAACAGACCGTAATAAGAAAAGGTATCAACAACCGTCCTAACAATATCGTCGCTTAAATAAACGGCTATTTCATGATAATCATCATTGATGTAAATAACAGAATCCCTATTCACCAACAGTCTGTAATTAGGGGTAATAAATGCCACAGAGCATGTAGAGTCGCCAGTATTGTGGCAGATAAGCCTACTGGTGGGGTGGTAAGAATAACATAGGCTACGGCCTTTAAACTTGTAGTTTTTCACATGCAAGTCAATCCATTCGTGAGAATACTCTATTGACTTTTGTTCTTCGTAAAGAACTCCACCCCCCATTTTTGTTACAGGAGAACACCCTTCCAACAATACACAAAAGAATAGTGTGGCAAAGAGCGCGGTGGAAATTTCTATTCGATACCCCCCCATACAACTTGTTTTTTTCATAGTTAACCCGTTGGCGGAATTAAGCCAGTGCGTACTTAACTCTGCCAATCGGTAAGTTGTTTTGGTAATTGACATATTGTGCGACGGTCAGTGCACTGATTTTGCCGATGATGCGGGCAAACAGGCCGT
>Ga0247611_10006602_pt1 | contig 14817 bp, 18 predicted proteins | sample 177DNAGHGhighgp2_FD_192422 | JGI IMG/M metagenome (GOLD analysis project Ga0247611, IMG submission 192422) | Sheep rumen microbial communities from Palmerston North, Manawatu-Wanganui, New Zealand - 1770 DNA GHGhigh gp2 | ecosystem: Host-associated > Mammals > Digestive system > Stomach > Rumen...
ATGGTCCTGCCGCACCTCGTTATACAGAAGCAAGACTTGCTAAATTAACAGAAGATGGAATGTTGCAAGGGTTAAAGAAAAATAATGTTGATTTTATTCCTAACTATGATGAAACGACAGAAGAACCTATTGAACTACCAAGCATTTTTCCTAACCTTCTTTGTAATCCTAATAGCGGAATTGGTGTAGCTATGGCTTGCTCTTGGGCGCCACATAATCTTACTGATGTTGCGGTTGCTATCAATGCCTATTTAAGCGGACTAGAGCCTACCTTACCAGGGCCAGATTTTCCAACAGGTGGAATTATTATTAATTCTAAAGATATTCCCGCTATTATGAAGACTGGACATGGAAGTGTTAAAATTCGTGGTAAATATGAAATTGATAAACAAAAAATTATATTTACAGAAATTCCATATGGTACTACTATTGAAGGATTAATGACTGAAATTGGTGAAATTTCAGATTCAAAGGAAATTGAAGGAATTGATAATATTCGTGACGAATCTAATAAAAAAGGTGTTAGAATTGTTATTGAATGCGATAAAGGTATCAATCCCGCAAGTATTGTAAATAAACTTTTTGCAAAAACAAACTTACAGAGTTCATTTAGTTATAATCAAGTTGCTCTTGTTGATAAAGTGCCAACTGAATTAAATCTTAAAGATTGTATTAAAATTTATGTTGACCATAATATTGATTGCATAACAAGAGAAACTAAATTTGATTTAGATAAGGCTATTGATAGACTTGAAATTGTCAATGGATTACTGCGGGCGCTTGAGGATATTGACAACATCATAGCGCTGATTAAAGGCTCTGAGAATGCGGCTGCCGCAAAAGAGAACTTAATTAAAAAATATCAGTTTACAGAAAATCAAGCTAAAGCAATTTTAGCTATGAGGCTTTCTTCTCTTGCAAAACTTGAAAAAGTTGAACTTGAACAGGAAGCTAAAGAACTTGAGAATAAAATTAAAGATTTAAAAGATATTCTTGTAAATGAAGATCGTCAAAAGAGTATTCTTAAATCTCGTTTAGGGGATCTTGTTAAAAAATATGGCGACCCCCGCCGCACAGAATTAACTAATATTGAAGTTAAATCTGAAGATAAAATTATTGAAGAAGTTGTTCCAGAAGATTGTGTTGTAATTCTTTCTCAAACTGGAGACATTAAACGCGTACCTAAAAATAGTTTTAAAGTACAGCGAAAAAATGGGAAAGGCGTTAAAACAAAAAATGATATAATTATGTCTAGTATTTCTACTAATACTATTGATAATCTTCTTCTTTTTACTAAAAAAGGTAAGATGTTTAAGATTATTGTAGATGAAGTGCCAGTAGGGACAAATGCTTCAAAAGGAGTTCATGTTGGAACTTTAATTAATATGGATCAAGACGATGAAGTAATAGCAATTACCTCTCTTGCCAGAAGCAACACCGCAAAATATGTAGTATTCTTTACCAAACAAGGGTTAATGAAGAAAACCTATCTTGATGAATATACTAAAGTAAAACGTAGTACAGGTATTGCCGCAATTAAAATTAATGAGGGCGATTCTATTTCTAATGTTGAATTTATGAATGAAGAAGATATTCTTATAATTACTAAAAATGGAATGTCTATTCATTTTGAAAGTAAAAATATCAATCCTATTGGTAGAGTTGCGGCAGGAGTTAAAACTATAAAATTAGATGAAAATGATGAAGTTGTTGTAGGACTTCCAATTCATTCAGATAATGATACTGTTGCTATTTTTTCAACAAAAGGATATGGTAAAAAAACTTCTATTAAAGAATTTACAATTCAAGGTCGAGGCGGAAAAGGACTAGTTATTTATAGACCGAGCGCAGTATATGGACAGATTGCTGGTGCAACAATTGTTTCAAACAATGATACAATTCTTCTTACTGGCCAGCCGAGTTCTATATGCATTGCCGCAACAGATTTACCTTTATTAACTCGAACGAGTTTTGGTAATATAATGGTAAAATCTAATATTTCATCTATTGTAAAATTTTAAAAGGGGGTAATATACCCCCTTATTTGTTTTTTATAAAAAAATATGTTATAATATAATTATAATAAAAATCATCATTTATAAGAAACTCTGGTCAATGATGATTAATTCTTCTTAAAAAATTTTTATATATAATAAGAAAATAAAAGGAGAATTTTTATATTATGGGAAAAATATATAAGATAGTAAATGATATAAATTCAAAAATTTACATTGGAAAAACAACGAGGTCTTTATAGATACGTTTCAAAGAACATATTAAAAATACTAGTCATTGTAAGTCTGCAATTTCTGCCGCCATTCAAAAATATGGGGAAAAACATTTTTAGATTTAGTTAATTGAAGATAATATTCCAAATGAATAGCTGAATCAAAAAGAACGATATTGGATTAATTTTTATAATAGTTACAGAAAAGGATATAATCTTACTCCTGGAGGAGATGGGAAATCTTTAAGTGATGAAGAAATTGCAGATATACGATAGTTATGGGAATTAGGTTTATCTTGTTCTGAAATTAGTAATAAATTAGATTTACCTCATTCTACTGTATATCATCGAATTTGTAAATATCCTGAATATAGCGTAGAAGAAAACAGAAAAAGAGCGAAAAAAGATCAATATAAAGAAATCTCTCAATATAATGAATAGGGGAAATTTATTCAAAAATTTTATTCTATTACAGCTGCAAGTAATCAATTAAAAATATCTGATAAATAGATTTGCGCAGGGGCAAAAAAAGGATATAAAGTTCATGGATTTTATTTCGCATATGGAGATGAACCTTTAATTATTAAGACTAATAAGAAAAGAGTATATCAATATGATAAATAGGGCAATTTATTAAATATTTTTAACGGAGTTAGATAGGCTGGAAGACAGACTGGTATTGATTATACAGGCATATTAAAAAATTGTAATGGTAAATATAAAACATCTGGAGGATATATTTGGTCTTATGACTAGAGATGAATTAAAAGAAAAAATTGATAAAGCTAAATTTGCTTATTATAATACTGATAATCCTATTATATCAGATAAAGAATATGATAACTTAATTAAAAAATATGGAGAAGAACCTTCAGTGGGGGCGCCTGTACTAGATTCAATTAAAAAAATCACAATTGCAGATAAACCCATGTTAAGTTTAGATAAAGCACATAATGAAAAAGAAATTATTTCCTTTTCTAATGGGTATGATATTGTAGCATCAATTAAGTGTGATGGTTTATCTGTTCGATTAATTTACAAAAATGGAATGTTATTTTCAGCTAATACAAGAGGTAATGGCATTGAAGGAGCCGATATAACTGAACATATTAAATATTTTACAAATGTACCTTTAAAAATTTTAAAAACTGAAAAATATATTATAGATGGAGAAGCTATTATTTATGATGATGATTTTAAAATAATTAATAAAAATAATCAATTTAAAAATAGTAGAAATACAGCGAGTGGATCACTGGCATTATTAGATATGAATATTGTTAAGCAAAGGCGTCTTAGTTTTATTGCATGGGATATAATCCAAGGTGGTTGTTCATCTGAATATTATCATTATAATATGGAAGAAGCAGAAGAATTAGGCTTTACTACTGTTCCCATGTTAATTTTAGATGTTACAAAAATAGAACAAGAAGAAATAGCAAATATTAATCAAATTTTATTAAAAGAGTCTAAAGAAAAAGGAATCCCTTGTGATGGAGTCGTATGGCGAATTAATGATGTAAAAGAAGGTAATAAAAGAGGTCAAACCGCACATCATTTTTTAAATGCGGTTGCATGGAAACCAAATGATGAAACGTATGAAACAGAAGTAAAAGATATTGAATGGACAATGGGAAGAACTGGACAACTTACTCCAGTTTTGATTTATAATGATATTGAAATTGATGGTGCAATTTGTAATAGAGCAAGTCTTCATAATATTACCATTATGACGCAACTTATGGGTGAAGCTTTTCCAGGTCAAAAAGTATTTATTTATAAAGCTAATCAAATTATTCCTCAGGTAGAAAGCGCACAAAGAGATAATCCGAAACACATTCCTGTAATTGAAATTCCTAAAATATGTCCCTATTGTGGTAAACCAACAAAAATAAAAAAAGAAAATGATAGTGAGGTATTATATTGTACAAATGCACAATGTGAAAGTAAATTAGTTAATAAATTGGATCACTTTTGTGGGAAAAAAGGACTTGATATTAAAGGATTATCAAAAGCAACTCTTGGAAAATTTATTGAATGGGGATGGGTAGAATCTATAGAAGATTTATATAATTTATCCAATGCACATGGGATGGAACTTATACAGAAACCAGGTTTTGGAGTTAAATCAGCTGCTAAAATTTTAAATGCAATAGAGGACTCAAAACATACAACTCTTGATGCTTTTATATCTGCGATTGGTATCCCCCTCATAGGACGAGCAGTTGCAAAAGATTTAACCAATTATTTTGAAACTTATGAAGATTTTCGCAATGCAGTCAATGATGATAAATATGATTTTTCCATGTTAGATAATTTTGGAGTAGAAATGAATAAAAGTATTAAAAATTTTGATTATGCGGAAGCCGATAAAATTTCTAAACTTTTAATTTTTGAAACCCCTGTTGTTAACAACGTTCAAATAAATAATAATCTTACAGGAAAAACTATAGTTATTACGGGAAAACTTACTACATTTAAAAATAGAGCTGAATTAAAAGCTGTTATTGAATCTCATGGCGGAAAAGTATCAGATTCTATTTCTGGCAAAACTGATTTATTAATTAATAATGATGTAAACAGTACGTCATCTAAAAATAAAGCTGCAAAAGCGCGCAATATACCTATTATATCAGAACTAGATTTTATGCGGCAATATCTTGAAAATTAAAAAAATTTTTTATATAATATAAATATAAAAAAGATGAATAGTTATAAAAAGTTGTATAAAGCGAAAACAAAAAAATAAAGTATATAGATATTGATTTTACTAATAAAATAATTAGTAATAAATATTAATTCATCTTTAAAAAATAAATAAATAAATAGTAAGATAAAAAAGGAGAAAAAGATGTTAAAAGAGAATAGTAAATTAGTTTATAATTTTGTAAAAGAACATGATGGAGAAGATTTTACTGCACAGGATATTGCTGAGGCTCTTTCTTTGTCTGTAAGATCTGTAAATGCAATTGTAACTTCTGCTTTCCAGCGACATAGAGATAAAGATAAGAATGAAGTTCCGCTTATGGTTCGAGTTCCTGCGGAGATTGAAGATCCTGAGACTGGCCTTCATAAGGCAATCAAGTTCATCCAGCTTACAGATGCAGGTCGCGAGTTCGATCCCAACGCTGAGGACTAATTTGATTATATAGTGAGGGTTAGATATTTTTATCTAACCCTCATTTTTTGCATATTGGAGGAATTATGATAATATTAATATTAAATTTTATCTTTCTAATATGCAGTTTAATTCTTTTTTACAAAGCAAATCAAATTAAAATTAATAAAAATAAAGAACAAGAGTAGTATAAAAAACAATTAGAAAATTAGTTACATATTTTACAAGTAGATAGAAATAATTTAATTAATTCAGAAATTAGAAAAAAAGAATAGTTAAATAAAGAATTATTATAGTTTCAAGAATATCGTAAAAAAGAGTTAAATGAAAATCTTTAGAAAGAAAAGAAAATAATTAAATTAAATCTTTAGAAAATTAATAATTAGGCTTCTCAAGAAATTGAAAATATTCATAAGGATTTAAATTCAATTAGATAGTCTGCTATTCAATAGAAACAATAGATACAAAATGAAATTAATAAAATCAAATCTTCTTTAAGTGCGGGAGTTCAAGCGCGCCTTCGAGAACAAGAAAAAAAAGATAAAATTAATTTTTATAAATTATCTATTAATGATGCAGATTTGTCTGATGTAAAGAAATTAGAAAATTTAAAATCTTCTTTTCATAATCCAGTTGTTTTAAGTAAATTAATATGGACACAATATTTTCAAAAACAAATGACTGAACTTTGTAATCGAGTTTTTGGGAAAAAACAATTAAGTGGGATTTATAAAATTACAAATTTGATAACTGAAGAATGTTATATAGGGCAAAGCGTGAATGTGCAATAGAGAATGAAACAACATTGTAAATGCGGTCTTGGCATCTAGGCTTCCGCCACCAATAAACTTTATAATAATATGCAAAAAGAAGGCGTTTGGAACTTCTCTTTTGAACTGTTAGAAGAATGTCCTAAAGAATTATTAAATGAAAAAGAAAAATTTTGGATAGAAATGTATCAAAGTAATAAATTTGGTTTAAATACAATGAAAGGAATTACTAAATAATGAAATTTGAACACACTGAAGTTTTTAATTTTGAAGGAGCTATACGAGGACTTAGAAATCCTAAAAATAGCTGGAATAAAAGTGATAGCCTTTTTGGGATTGCTTATATAGAACAAATGGAAGCCGACTGGTAGGTTGCTTCAAGTTATGTCGATGCGAATGAAAAATATGATTTTTAGAATGAATATGACAAGTATTATGAAGCACAAGAAAAATATGCAAATTGGCTTCTTGATAATGGCATTTTAAAAGATCAAAATGAATGTTTTAGTTACGCTTTCATCGGACCCAATGATATGAAACTTGCAAAGACTCTTATTCAAGGCGGTCCAGAACATCGTAAATTCTTACGACAAATCTTTATTTCTGTTGATATTACAGCGCCGCTTTATTTTTTCAAGTAGTTCGATACTTACAAAATTGGAACCACTGCCAATAGCACATCTACTATGCATAAATTAACTAGTAAGCCTATTACTATTGATTGTTTTGAAACCGATGATATGAATTCTGATTTAGTATATTATAGTCTCCCAGAATATGCGGGCGGACCTGCTGAAAATGACATTGGTATGTTATCAGATTTTATGATTGAACAACTTGAATTTCTTCGTCAAAAATATCTTGAAACAAAAGATAAAAGATATTGGAAAGAACTTGTGCGGTGGTTGCCTGAAAGTTGGCTTCAAACCAGAACCTGGAGTGCAAACTATGAAGTCATTCGTACCATAGTGCATCAAAGACAAAATCATAAATTAAATTAGTGGAGTGGCAAAGATGACTCTTCTAAAAACAATTTTATTCAATGGGCAAAATCGTTACCATATGCTGAATAGTTTATTTTTTCTTAATTTGAAAAATTAAAAATAAAATGTTATAATATATTTATAAAAATAAAAAATATATTATAAATGAAAAGGAAAAAATCATAAATGACTAAGAAAGAAGCCTTTATTAAAATTATTCAGACAGAAATTTTTGATCGAACAGATATTTATGCAGAAAATTATCCAGATGAGTATGAACTTGCCGCATCTTTTTGGGAAGACTTTAAAGATGGAAAGGTAAAAAATTCAGGAATCATGACAGAAAATGGTAAAAAGTTACTTTCTTGGATGCAGGAGAATGCAGATACAATGACTAATCTTTTTACATCCAAGGAGGCAGCAGAAGCTCTTTTTACCTCAGGTCGTTCTATTTCAGGTTCGATGCGAAAATTAGTAAATGACGGATATGTAGAAAAAACTGGAAAAGATCCTGTTCGATATTCTTTAACTGAAAAAGGTATTAATTATCAATTTGATATTTAAGAAAAAATTTGATATTATTATAAAAAAAGTTGATTTAATAAGGAGAAAATAAAATGAAAGCAGATGCAAGATTTATTAACACAGAAAGGATTGAAGGATATGTTTATAGCACAGGTAATAATTTTAATCAACTTTCTGAAAGAGTAACTGGAGAAAAATCAAAACATCCTGGTACAAAGTATATTGCGGGAGACCTTGACATTGCAGTAGACGAAGCAGGGTTAAATGTAATTACAATTCATTATAGTTATGTAACTGAAGTGTATAAAAGTGGCCAGAAAAATAATACTTATACTACTTTAAAAAGAATTATTGATAATCCTGAAAAAACTTGGATTAACGGAGGAAAAGAAAACGCTTTTAAAGTTCAGTGTACTGGAGTGTCTATTGCAGTAAATGATTTTATTGCTGCGGATGGATCAAAAGTCGCAGCGATTAGAAATGAAAATGGATTTTGCTCTATTGTAAACGAACTTGGTTCAGAAGCAGAAAGAAATATTTTTACTACTGATATGTTGATTACAAAAATAACACATATTGAGGCAAATCCAGAAAAAAATATTAAAGAAGATTATGTAAATATTAGTGGAGCTATTTTTGGATATGGACCAATTCTTTTGCCAGTAACTTTTGTAGTTCGTAATAAAATGGGAATGGATTATTTTGAAAATCTTGAAGTTACATCTTCTAATCCTGTTTTTACTAAAGTATGGGGAAAAATTAATTGTATGACAATTAAAACTGAAAGAAAAGAAGAGTCTGCTTTTGGAGAAGCGGCTGTTCAGACATATGAAAGAAAAAGTCGTGAATATGTTGTCACTGGAACAGCGAAAGTTCCTTATGATTTTGGAGATGAAAAAGTTCTTACAATTAGTGATGTTAATAAAATGACACAGGATCGTCAGGTTATGTTGGCGGAAGTTGAAAAAAGACATAATGAACGACAGGCAAATAAAGTAGCGGGCGGAGTTAATTTTAATGCAGCTGCTGCAACAAAGGCTGCGCAGGCAGTTCCCGAAGGTGGATTTATATTTTAATAAAAGGGGAATTATTTTCCCCTTTCTTTTAAAGAAAGGATATTATAATTATGGCAAATATTGATATTTTTAGTATCCAACCCCATCAGGTAAGTCGGGATCTTCGTGGTTATTCCGTATTTTTTTACGGTGGTTGGAAAACTGGTAAAACCACAATAGCATCAAAATTTCCTAACGCACTTCTTCTTGCTTTTGAAAAAGGTTATAATGCATTGGCAGGTGTTCGTCCGCAGCCAATTAATTCTTGGGCAGAATTTAAGAAAGTTTTACGTCAGTTAAAGGACGCCCGCGCAAAAGAAATGTTTGAAACAATTATTGTTGATACCGCTGATATTGCTTATGACTATTGTACAAAATATATTTGTGATAATGCTCAGAGGTCTGATGGCGGTTATGGAGTAGATTCTATTTCTGATATTCCTTTTGGTAAGGGGTATGGGATGGTTGAAAAAGAATTTGATACTGCGCTTCGCTCTATTGTTCAGATGGATTATGGTCTTGTAATTATTTCGCATGAAACTGATAAGACATTTACAGATGAAGCAGGTAATCAGTATAATAAGATTGTTCCTACTCTTGATAAAAGAGCAAATAATATTTGTGCAAGAATGTGTGATATTGTTGGATATTCTCGTGCAGTAACAGATAAAGATGGAAATCTTAGTACCAAACTTTTTATGCGAGGAACCCCACGATATGAAGCTGGTTCAAGATTTAAATATACTCCAGATTATATTGATTTTTCTTACGAAAATCTTGTAAATGCTATCGCAACTGCTATTGATAAGCAGGCTGAAGAAGATGGTGCGCAGTATTTTACAGATACTCGTAAAAACGCATATGAAGATACAACTAAAGACCTTAATTTTGATGAACTTATGAAAAGCTGTAATAATTTAATTAAAGGAATGATTGATAATAATTCTGATGAAGTCTTTAAAGGGTTTTATCAGCCTCGTATCGTTCAAATTACTGATCGTTATCTTGGCAGAGGACAAAAAATGAGTCAGTGTTCTCGTGAACAAGTTGAAGCTCTTTCCTTAATTTACGATGAGCTCCTTTTGCTTTCCGAAGAAGCTAAGTCAGAATAATTTATTAAAAGGATTGTTAAAGAAATAAATTTTCTTTGACAATCTTCTTTTTTTTTGTTATAATATAATTAGAAAAAATTGTAAAAGGAGATTGTAAAATGGCGCATAAAGTAATTTGTCTTTATTGCAAAAAACAATTTGATAGAGATAAAGAACCTACTAAACAAGTCTCCGCTCGTAGATATGCTCATATAAAATGTTGGGAAGATCATGTAGCCAATATGTCTCAAGAAGAAAGAGATATTGAGACTTTTTATGACTATACAAGAAAATTATTTGGAGAAGATTATAATTACATTTTAACTAAAAAACTTGCTGAAAGATATGTTAAAGAAAATAATTATACATATAGTGGTATGCTAAAAACACTTAAATGGTATTATGAAAAAGAAGGTAATTCTTTAGACAAAAGCAATGGTAGTATAGGTATTATTCCTTATATTTATAAGCAAGCATTAAATTATTATTATGCGTTATATCAAGCGCAATTAGTAAATCAAAAAAAAGATATTTCCAATTTTACAATACCAAAAGAAAGAATAATAAATATTGAATCACCACGAGTATATGTGCGGCCGCCGCATATGTGGTTGGAAGAGGAGGATAATGAGTAAATGTGGATTACAATTAAAATACCTGAAGAATTTGAAGAACATTTTTATAGAGATAATTTTAAAGATAGTTTACTTCGATTATCAATGGATGCTCATTGTCTGGCGGGAAATTATGAAAAAGAAACAGTACTAATGCTTATGAAAGCATTAGAAAATGCTATTATAGAATAAGGTGATTAAATGAGTTCAAAGTATGTTGATATATCTGCAAACATGCAGGTAATTGGAGATGTTTTCATTAATCCTTCTCTTTTGGATTTAGAAGATAAATATAAATTTAATGAACAAGATTTCCCACAAGAATTTCATAGAATTTTATTTGGCTCTATTTATAATCTTCATCAGCTTGGAGCAAAACAGATTTCTATTGAAGATATTGAAAAATATTTAGAACAACGTCCAAAAAAATATGCTGTATATAAAGTAAATAAAGGTTCTGAATATTTAGAAAATATTAAAGAAATGTGTCAGCTTGCAGCTTTTGATTATTATTATAATCGTATGAAGAAGATGACTCTTTTACGAATGTATAATAAAAATGTTGGCATGGATTTATCTTGGCTGTATGATCCAGATAATATACTAGATGCTAAGAAAAAAGAAGCACAAGAATCATGGTTTGATAACACTCCAATCAATGAAATTGCCAATGTTATCAATAATAAAATTGATGAAATTAAAGCTAAATATATAGATAACTCAGAAGATGGAGTGATTCAAGCAGGGGATGGTGCATTAGCACTTCTTGAAAGATTAAAAACAAATCCCGAAATTGGTTATCCTCTTTACGGAAGATTAGTTAATACAATTCATCGAGGAGCAAGATTAAAAAAGTTTTATTTGCGGTCTGCTGCTACAGGAGTTGGTAAAACGCGGTCTATGATTGCAGATGCCTGTTCTATTGCTTGTAATAAAATTTATAATCTTGAAACAAAGCAGTGGGAAGATAATGGGACTCGTGAGCCAACTCAGTTTATTACTACAGAACAGGAAGAAGATGAAATTCAAACTATGATGATTGCTTTTTTGTCTGGCGTAAATGAAGATCACATTCTTGAGAATACATATGTCGGAGATGAATGGGAGCGAGCAAGCGAGGCCGCCGCAATTCTTTCAAAAAGTCCTTTATATATTAAAAAATTACCAGACTTTTCACTTCAAGATATTGAAAATACAATTAAATTTGGTATTCGTCAATATGATGTGAGATATGTCTTTATGGATTATATTCATTCAAGTATGAAAATTCTTAGTGAAATTAGTTCAAAGGCTGGAGTGAAAGGATTACGAGAAGATAATATTCTTTTTATGATTAGTGTTAGATTAAAAGATTTATGTAATCAATATGGAGTATTTATTATGTCTGCGACTCAGCTTAATGCGGAATATCGTAGTGCTCAAATATATGATCAGAATCTTCTTCGTGGAGCAAAAGCCATTGCTGATAAAATTGATGAAGGAGAAATTATGCTTCAGGTTAGCGATGATGATAGAGAAGCATTAAAAAATATTGTCAATTCTATGGGTATTGAAATGCCTGATATTAAAAAATCTGTATATAAAAATAGACGAGGAAGATATAAAGATATTCTTCTTTGGTGTAAATCTGATAGAGGAATATGTCGTATTGATCCCATATTCGTAACTAATTATAATTATGAATTAATGGATATTGAAGATTTAAAAATTAAAGTTACGCCTAAAATAGAAAGTAGTGCATTTTAATGTATAAGCTCTGTTAAGCTGGATACCTTGGGAGATGGAATGGTGCCTGGCAGTGGACAAGTTCGAATCTTGTATCTTCCAAGGGTTAACTTAACAAGAGTAAACTGCAATTAAAAATATTTAGAAAAGAATATAGAAATAAAAAAATAAAGGAGAAAAAATGATTATTTGTGGCTTTCCTGGAGTTGGAAAATCTACTTTAGCAAAATTTTCTAATTGGGTAGATTTAGAAAGTACTCCCTTTGAAAAAGACTGGGTTCGTTATGCAAAAGTAGCAAAACATATGAGTGATAATGGATATAATGTTATGGTATCTACTCATTCTTAGTTATTAGAACAATTTGAACAAATGAAAGTAAAATACACTGTTGTAGTACCCCCTTTTTCTGATGCTCTTGTCTATAAAGACAAATATATTAAAAGAGGAAATAATAATAATTTTATATCATTAATAGAAACAAATTGGAATAAATGGATAAAAGATATTGTAACAAAATCTTCAGTTAATAAAACTGTTATAATATTACCAAAAGATGGTTGTTTACAAAACTATATTGAAGAATATGAAAACATATAAAGAATTAAAATTCTTATGGAGCTGGTTAAGTTTTGTATTATGGTGCGGAAATTAGAGAAAAGCTGAAGAAACTTATCAAAAAATTGATGCAATCGCAAAACAACATCCAATTATAAATTTTTTTGTCATGATATTCCATTAAAGGAGCTAATATGGATTTTAAAATTATAAAATATAGACAAAATCATCCAAAATGCAAATATTGTAAATATTATCATACAGATGGTGCGCCTTGGCTTGTAATATTTTATAATCATTGTAAAATTAAAGATGTCATTATTTATAATATAAATATTCCAAGATTATTTTGTTCCTGTTATGAAGTTAAAAGAGATGAGCTTTAAATATGATAAAGATACTCTTAAAGAGATCCTTTCAATAGAAGAGGTATTTGATCTTGTAAGTAGATTGGGCGACGAATCTATAATGGGGAATGGATTATTCCCCGCCTGCATTATTTACTATGACGAGGATAGGAGAGATTTATGAAAATTATAAATAAAAATGAATTTAAAAAATTAATAGAAGAATATCCAAATGGTGGAATCGTATTTGCGGAATATAGCCCAGATGTAATAAATAGTGAAATTATGGTTACAGATGGCATTTTTGGAGCCTCTTGTATTATACCTCATCATGGAGAAGTATTTGATTTTGATTGGAATATTGAAGAATACAATATGGTTGATTTATTTGTTATCTTTGATAACGCTGATATTTTACAGATGATTCAAACATTAACTTTTGGATTAAAAATTCAATTAAAAGATTATTATGAATAATTTTAAATATGATAAAGAAGAATTAAAAAAAGAATTGACTTTAGAACAAATCTATGATTTATTAACAGAGTTAGGAGCAGAGCCAATTCTTAAAGATAATTATATTGTTTGTAAAACAATATGTCACAATAGTGATTTAGCTAACGCAAGTCATAAACTTTACTATTATCCTAATACACATCTTTTTCATTGTTACACAGGATGCGGTGATGCTTCTTTTGATATATATGACTTAGTATTAAAAGTAAATAAAACTGCTGGTATTCAAAACTTTTCTTTATCTCGTGCTATTGCATTTGTAGCTCGATACTTTGGATATACAGCAGAAACATTCAATTTTGAAGATAATCAAGAAGCAAGTGAAGATTGGCAAATCATTAATAATTTCAAAAGAAATAAAGAAAAAAATCAACCGCAAATTGTGGAATTAAAAGCCTATGATAATAAGGTATTAAGATATTTGCCTCATCCGCACATCCTTCCTTGGGAAAAAGAAAATATTTCTTTTGATGTTATGGAATCAAGAGGTATATGCTATGATCCAATCAATGAAGGAATTGTTATTCCTCATTATGATATAGATGGGAACTTGATTGGTATTAGAGAAAGAACTTTAATTAAAGAAAATGAAATATATGGCAAGTATCGTCCTGCGATAATTAATGGTAAAATGTACAATCATCCATTAGGTTTTTCACTCTATAATCTTAATAATAGTAAAAAAGCAATATCGCAATTTAAAAAAGCAATAGTGTTTGAGGGTGAGAAAAGTTGTCTTAAGTATGCATCTTATTTTGGTCAAGATGCGGATATTAGCGTAGCTTGTTGCGGCAGTAATTTAATTAATTATCAAGTTAAATTACTTTTATCTCTTGGGGTTAAAGAAATTATTATTGCACTTGATAAACAGTTTCAAAAAGTTGGTGATAATGAATGGCAAAAATGGGTTATTAAATTAAAAACTTTATATAATAAATATGGGAGTTATGTAAATATTTCTTATATGTTTGATAAAAGCAATTTATTACAATATAAATCTAGTCCGATTGATGAAGGCAAAGAAAAATTTATAAAATTATTTAAAGAAAGAGTCACAATAGAATGAAAGCAGAAAATTTTTATCAGCAATATTGTTATAATGATCCTATGGAAAATATTTTTCCAAAAGGAACAGATGCCCAAACTTGTTTAAAAATTTTAGTTGAACATTTTTTAGGATATATGCCCATTATTTCATATCCTGGACATATTACACAATGGAACTCTGAAGTAACTACATTAATATTAGAAAAATATCCAGAAGGAAAAATCCGTAAAATACCTAAAACT
>Ga0247611_10006603_pt1 | contig 14814 bp, 12 predicted proteins | sample 177DNAGHGhighgp2_FD_192422 | JGI IMG/M metagenome (GOLD analysis project Ga0247611, IMG submission 192422) | Sheep rumen microbial communities from Palmerston North, Manawatu-Wanganui, New Zealand - 1770 DNA GHGhigh gp2 | ecosystem: Host-associated > Mammals > Digestive system > Stomach > Rumen...
CTATTGGAACAAGGAGGATTGGCAACAATTCAAAGCCAAGGAGCCGGTTAAGGCCCAGACGACCTTCAATATCTCTGCGCGCCGTACGCTGTATGACCTGTTTGTCGCGCCAATTGCGGCGATGGTCACTTCTTCGCAATCAAACGGAGAAGAAGTGGCAACTGCCGGGTATTATTTTTATGACGTGAATGCCAAACTGACCCATACATTCTCGGAAAACGACAAGTTGAGCGGTTCGTTCTACATCGGCGACGACGTGATCTATGCGCGAATGCGTGAGAAAACAGGAATTGACGGGTATGACGCGTATGTGAAATTGCGGTATAACTGGGGCAATCTCTTTGCTGCCGCCAATTACGAGCACCGTTTCAACGGTCGTCTGTACAATACGAGCCAACTCAGTTTTACGCGCTATAAATACAACCTGTCGGCGGGCATGGAAGAGTCTTCCACGAACGAGGATAAGACGAAAGACGAATCGCAGGCCTCACTCGGCTACAACTCCTATATTATGGATGTGATGGCGCAAACGAATTATGAATGGCGTCCGAACACGCAGCACGAGGTACATTTCGGCGGTAGTTACACCTATCATATGTTTCGCCCGCAGATAATGCGTTTCGATGCCCGCGAAGAGGCAGATGGTGCTGTGATGAGTATGGACACAACGATCTCTATCGGAGGTACGGTGCATACACACGAGGCGAGTTTGTATATCGAGGACACCTATACTCCTTGCGGATGGTTCAAGATGAACTATGGTCTTCATGCGGGGTTGTACCACACGGACGGCAAGACATATCCCTCGATCGAGCCGCGTCTGGGATTGCGTTTTCTGCCGTATAAAGATCTTGCCATCAAGATGAGTTACGCCTATATGTCGCAATACGTACATATGCTATCGAACAGTTCCGTTTCGTTGCCGACCGACCTGTGGGTGCCTGTGACGTCGAAGATTCCTCCGATGCGATCAATGCAGGTGGCGGTAGGAGTGACGTATGATGTGTTGGGACAAGTGGAGTTGTCGGTTGAGGGATACTACAAGAAAATGCTTAACTTGCTGGAATACAAGGACGGGGCATCGTATATGAGCGGAAAAAACTGGCAGGAACAGGTGTGTGTAGGTGACGGTTGGAGTTACGGCGTGCAGTTCCTCGCGCACCGCAAGATAGGTCCTGTGACCGGATGGATCGGCTATACCTGGAGTCGCACGATGCGTCAGTTCAACCGTCCGGGTCAGGAGATTAACTTCGGCAAACCTTTCCACGCCAAGTACGACCGAGAGCATGATTTGAGTATCACGCTGCAGTACCAGATAAACAAGAAATGGGAGATTGCATCTACTTTTATCTATGGTACGGGTACGCGTGGCACGGTGGGATTGCAGCGGTATCAGATCTATATGGGGGACTACCAATTAGGTAAAACCGTGACGTATGTCGCGGAGCGAAATAACTACAAGATGCCGGACTATCACCGTCTGGATCTGGGCGCGACATGTCACCTGCCGGATAAGAAACACAAGGATTTTGAGCATATTGTGAACATGTCGGTTTATAACGTCTATTGCAATTTTAACCCGTTTTTGGTATATGCTTCCGGGAATAAGATGTACAAACTCAGTTTGTTTCCTATTATCCCGAGCGTCAGTTATACCTTTAAGTTTTGAGATCGATGAAACGAGCGATATACATAGTATTGGCGTGGATGGCCGTACTGACAGCCTGCGAACGCGAGATACCGTATAAGGGCGAATACCAAGATCCCAAGTTGGTCATCCAAACGGAGTTGTCGGAAGGCGGGAAAACAGTGAACTGTGGGGTTACACGTTCTGCATTCTTTTTGGATCAACCTTTTGGAGAGCCTATCTGGTATCCGTCTCAAGGCGTGGTGCTTACGGTAGAACGCGAAAACGGAGAGAAGATAAGCATGTCTGATACGGTTTTGACGCCAAATAATCATGTTTTTCATGTGCCGTTAGCCACTCCTTTGCAGGCAGGCGAGACGGTCACTGTGCGTGCTTCTCATCCGGATTATCCCGAAGTATATGGCTCCGACAGGGTGGTTCCAAGGCCGGATGTGGGGATGGTCTCATGCGTTTGGGACAGTGCCTATGACAGATGCCGTGTCCGTCTTAAGTTTGGCGAGAATGCTGATTTTGACGGAGTAATCGGAGTCAAGGCGACGTTGGATTATAATATGGTAACTACTATGCGGAATGGAGAAATACGAGATATTCCGTATTATAGCAGTTATATTGTTTCCACGGATATCGCTTTTATGGGCCTGGATAACGCCAATTCCTCAGAGGAAGGATTTAACTCGTTTAGCGAGCTGTTCATCAAGAGTACAGAAGTACGTAATAAAGAAGTGGAGTTCTATATCCAGGCGACGAATCGCAGTACCCCCCCCTCGGCGATTGCGGACCCCCAAGAGGTGAGGATGTCCATCATTTCGCATAGTTCGGATTCGTATCTCTATTGGCGATCGATATACAACTATTTCGGCGCTATGGGGACTTCGGATTATGATTTCAGCAGTATGGTCTCCGACATGTTCGGAGTGGAGGAAGTGGTGCAGATATACAGCAATGTGCACGACGGATACGGCGCAGTACTTGGCACTTCTAAAAAATCGATAACATTCACATTTAAAGATAATAGAACACAGTCATGGTAAATGAACAAGATTATTTTGTACATGAGTCGTCTTATGTGGACGAGGGTTGTACGATAGGCAAAGGCACGAAGATTTGGCATTTCAGTCATATTATGAAGGGATGCGTTATCGGTGAGGACTGCAATATCGGGCAGAACGTGGTTATCTCACCGGATGTGTTGCTCGGCCGTAACTGCAAGATCCAGAACAACGTGTCGGTTTATACGGGCGTGCGTTGCGAGGACGATGTGTTCCTGGGGCCGAGCATGGTGTTCACCAATGTCATCAACCCGCGCGCGGCGGTAAGCAGGAAGGACGAATACCGCCCGACGATTTTGAGACGCGGCGTGTCGGTAGGCGCGAATGCGACAATCGTGTGCGGGCATGAGTTAGGCGAATACTGCATGATCGGGGCCGGCTCGGTCGTGACCAAAGATGTGCCGGCATATGCGCTGATGGTCGGTAACCCTGCGCGGCAAATAGGATGGGTGAATGCGCATGGCGACAAGTGCGCTTCGCTCGAGGAGGCGTTAAATAGTTAAATTGTTAAACCGTTATGATACAGAGAATACAAACACTTTATTTATTGGCAGTTGTGGCGCTTGGTGTGGCGTTGATCTGGTTGCCCGTTGTGCAGTTCGTGACACCGGAAGAGGCCGCAGAGGTGCAAGTTTGGGAGTTGAGCGCTTTAGGAGGCGTTCCGCTGCAAGGATTATGGGGATTGTTGCTGACGACAATCCTGATTCCGGTATTGGCATTCGTGGATATTTTCCTGTATAAGAAACGGCTTCTCCAGGCGCGGTTGAATATCTTCACCGTGATGCTGTGTCTGGGGTATTACGGGGTGCTGGCAATCTATATCTGGCAGGCGAAACTGGCGCTGGGTGTGGATTGGTATATCCTGCCTTGGGCATCGTTTCCGTTGGTGTGCCTGGTCTTAACCCTGATGGCCACGCGCCGCATCCTCAAAGATGAGGCACTCGTTCGTGCTGCGGATCGAATTCGTTAAATCGTAAATCGTAAAATCATAAATAAAGTTATGGTACTTTTGCAAGAAATACCCATTTTGCCGGCGGACTCTGTCAAAGAGGGGGCAAAACAGATGATTGAATATGCCAAGACCGATCCGGAAGGATTCTGGAATATCTTCGTGGAAAAAGTTACGCAGTTCGGCATCAAAGTGCTGGCGGCTTTATTGATTTTTATCATTGGAATCTTCCTTATCCGATGGGTAAAGAACATCCTCAAGCATGTTTTTGAGCGTCGCAATACGGAGAAGACAATCGCATCGTTCGTTACCTCTTTTGTTTCCATTTCGCTGACGGTATTACTGGTGGTGATTTCCGTCAGTACCTTAGGCGTAAACACTACTTCGCTTGCGGCACTGCTTGCGGCAGGCGGTATGGCGATTGGTATGGCGATGTCGGGTACAGTGCAGAACTTCGCAGGCGGTCTGATGCTGTTGGCTTTCAAACCTTTCAAGGCAGGTGATTTCATTGAGGCGCAGGGTCATATGGGCAAAGTGATTGAGGTTAACATCACCGCCACGAAGATTTTGACGACCGATAACAGGGTGGTTATTTTGCCGAACGGAGCGCTGTCGAATGGCACGATCAATAATTTCAGCGGTAGGCCGCTACGGCGCGTGGAATGGCTTGTGAGTGTGGAGTACGGTGTTGATGCAGCGAAATGCAAAGAGGCGATTTTGGCGATTATCAACAGTGACAAGCGTGTGCTGCAGGCCGATACGGATATGAACAAGTTGTACAAGGAACTCAATATCTCGGCTTTCCAGTTATCGACGGTCAATTATCGGATGGACGCTATCCCTGCGCCGTTTGTTGCACTTAAGAGCCTCAATGAGAGCGATATCACGTTTGTGGTGCGGGCGTGGGTGCGTTCAGATGACTATTGGGATGTGTTCTTTGATCTGCAAGAACGTTTCTATACCGAATTGCCGCCGCAAGGCTTCGGATTTGCTTATCCGCATGTGGAGATAGTCAAATAATGGAAACATTATTAGGCAAGACATTAGTTGAACTGCAAGAGGTGGCGTTGAGTGTCGGATTGCAGAAGTTCGCGGGTAAACAACTCGCCGAATGGTTGTATGTGCGTCGGGTGTCGGACTTTGACCAAATGACCAATATCTCGCTCAAGGGGCGCGAGGCGCTCAAGGCGCGGTACGTTGTTGGTCGGCATGCTCCGGTGCGTGAGGCGGTTAGTGTAGATGGAACGAGGAAGTACCTGTTTGAGGTACAAAGTGACAAGGTGCAAGGTACAAAGGAACCGCAGTTCATTGAGTCGGTTTATATACCGGAAGAGAACAGGGCAACGCTGTGCGTCTCAACCCAGGCGGGTTGCAAAATGGGGTGTCGGTTCTGTATGACCGGAACACTCGGTTTTCACGGACATCTGAGTGCGGCAGAGATATTGAATCAGATCTTCTATTTTGATGATTTGACCAATATTGTGTTTATGGGCGAAGGCGAACCGATGGACAATATCGATAATGTGCTGCGGGCGTTGGAGATCATGACGGCTGATTACGGCTGCGCTTGGTCGCCGAAGCGCATTACGGTATCGACGGTTGGAATCCCTGCCATGAAGCGGTTCTTGGATGAGAGCGAGTGTCATCTGGCGGTATCAATGCATAATCCTTTCCCTGCTGAACGCGCGCAGATAATGCCTGCTGAACGTCTCATGTCCATCACGGATGTTGTTGCGCTTTTGAGACAATACGATTGGAGTCACCAACGCCGCGTCAGCTTTGAGTATATCTGTTGGGCGGGACAAAACGATACGCCGCGTCACGCCAAAGAACTTCTTCGTTTGCTCAAAGGTCTTAACTGCCGCATCAACCTCATCCGTTTCCATGAAGGGGTAGAGGAAGTCAAGAGTCAAGAGCCGAGAGCCGAGAGACATTTTCCTGCGTCTAATGAGAAACAGATGGAGTGGTTCCGCGACTATCTGACCGAAAACGGGCTGACGACTACTATACGCAAATCCCGCGGCGAAGATATCCTTGCCGCGTGTGGTATGTTGGTCAATGCCCTTAACTCTTAGCTTTCTACAGCATTTTACTCAACTGTTCGTAGTACTTGGGGGATACAGGTACGGGTTTGCTGTTCGCTATGTCGAGTTCGGCCTGAATGAATCCTTCTTTGTCCCGGCGCAGCACTTTAACGTGCCGCGGATTGACGAAATAGGACCGCTGACAACGGATGATACCGTGTTTGGCCATCAATTCTTCAATACCTTTCATCGACTGACGTAAGGTATAATCCTTCTGCTTCTCACCTTCCATATAATGGATGGAGACATAGTTTTCCTGCGCTTCCACATAAAGCATCACGTCATGCGCGATGACCAGTTTGAGTCGGCCGGTACTGTCTGCAAAACGTACCAGGTCTTCCTCTGACACGGTCTCCTCATCGGGGCGAATGAGCGCGAAGAGCAGAGCAAACACGATGTAAGGATAGGGCAGGATAGCAAAGGCAACCTGAAAACACTTGCCCAACGCAGGGAAATATCCGTAGTCGCCATAGACGAGTGCCATATACAACGCAGCAAAACAGGAGAAGACAAAGACCTCGGCAAAGGACCATAACGCATATTGCCACCAACTGAGCGGAAGAAGTTTCTGCCGCATGGTAGTCATTGGAATACGTGAGGCACAAAGGATTCCTACGAGAATCGATGTCAACATGAGTGTATTGAAAATCACTCCGTTTCCTGCTTCCAGGAAGCGATCTATCCATGTGCTATCGTAGATCAATATAAAGCCCAAGAAGAATATGGGGAGTACGATACAATGCAAAAGTAGTACCGTAACTGATAACAAAGAAGATGTGACAGAATGTGAATTATTCATATTTTATCCCTATATTTGCGTTTTAGTCTATATTTTGGTATTTTTGTCACTTTTTTTTGTCCCTAATCACAATTAGTTGCCGAGGTGGTGAAAAAGCAGTACTTTTGCATCGATTTTTTAAAAATTATCATTATGGACAAGACTATTATTATTCAACCTGAGAGCGGATTGCAGTACGATTGGCAAGCAATAGCTATTGATCCGAGTGGTCACCACGATCCCAAGATGGATTTAGTTGCCTATAAGGCATTATATACTAACAAGATTGCGCAAGCGCGTGCATGTGGGCATGAACCGGTATTGGTCAGTTTGCCCATTATGGACGAGAATCGCTATTTCGCCTTTATCACGCGCGGCATGTCTATGCAGGAGCGCAAAAATATCCTCTATTGGCTAGGCGGTAAGACCGAGCGTCTGCGTAATATCCATGCGCTGTATAACCTGGCGCTTTTCCGTCTTGCTGCTCAGCAATGTGTGCATATTATCGATATCACCAGCCCGATGCTCGCGAGCGCTCATGAAGAGCAACTCCTCGAGCAAGACGGCGTTTCGTTATCCAAGTCGGGACAAGCCTTGGTGGATAACGAGTTATCGTCTCTTCTGAGCCGCTTTGGCCTGCTCGCGGGCTAAACGTTGCTGCTCGCGCTGCATCTTTTCCAAACGCTCCATAAAGCCGGACTTAGGTTTGCCGGCTTTTTTCTTTTTATTCGCCTCCATCTCTGCTAGCATCTTCTTATCGTCCAAAGTCCAGCGGAAGATCATGGTCTGGAAGATGGTGAAGAAGAGCGAAACGAGGTAGTAGTAACTCAAACCGGCCGCGTAGTCATTGAAGATAAAGAGGAACATGAGCGGCATAGCGTACATCATGTACTTCATAAACTTCATATTGGGGTCGGTTGCCTGCGATTGCATGGTGATGAAGGTATAACCGAAGTTAGCTACGGTCATCAAAAGGCAGAAGAGCGACAGGTGGTCGCCCAGAAGCGGGATATTGAAACTCCAATGGAAAACGGCGTCGTAGGTAGAGAGGTCGTCTGCCCACCAGAGCGACTTGCCACGCAGTTCGATAGCGGTCGGCAAGAACCAGAACATAGCCATCAATACCGGGAATTGGAAGAGCATCGGCAGACAGCCCGACATCGGATTGACGCCGGCTTGCTGGTAGAGCTGCATGGTTGCCTGTTGACGCTCCTGCATCTTGTCTGCGGGGAATTTGGCGTTAATCTCATCTATCTGCGGCTTGAGTGCACGCATCTTGGCGCTCGATTTGTATGAAACGAATACAAACGGCAGGATGATGAGTTTGATGACGATGGTCATCAGCAGAATGACGATACCGATATGCAGTCCCCAGCCGGTGAACAGGTCAAACATCGGAATGACCAGTGCCGTATTGATCCAACTGACGATTTTCCATCCCAGCGGAACCAGTTTGTTGAGATAGAGACGATCCTCTTTCTCCACGCCTTCGTCGTACGCCTTGAGTGTATGATAATGGTTCGGCCCCAGATACCAGCGGAAACCGGTAATCGTCTTGCCTGTCAAGTCGAACGGAACGGAAGTGTGTGTGCTGTATTCTTTGATATAACCGGAGTGCTTGCCTTGCACGTTAGAAGTGAATTGCGACGAAGAGAAGGCGTCATCTGCGATGAGAACGGAGGAGAAGAACTGGTCTTTGTATCCGATCCATTTGACGCGGGCCGACTCTTTGGCATTATCGTCCTTGCTCTCGCTCAGTTTCTCCATGTCGCCGCCGACAAGCATATACTGCAGTTGTGCATAGCGCTCCTCGAACTTACGTCCTTGCTCCTGTTGCGGTATCAACTGGCGCCAGTTCAGTTCCAATGAGTTGACATTCTGCGCCAATTCGTTCTGCATGTTATGCGGCACGAGGGCCAGATGTACCATGTAATCGTCGGACAGTTCATATATGAAATCCAGCCATGCATCTTCGTTGTTGCCCGGCAAACGCATGATGGCTTTGTTCGGCTCATCGCACGCAACGGGGGTGAAGTAGAGTTGCGAAGTATGCAGAATACGATTATTGATGGTTATCAATGTCAGACCGAACGATGACTCGTCCGCACGGAAGAGACAAAGCGGATTAACCGTGTCTTTGCTGGCATGATAGTCCAATAATTCGGCACGTTTAATCGTACCGCCGTAAGAAGACAGCGTCAGACGCAGATGGTCGTTTTCCAATGTCGTCCATTGTTCTTCGGGTGCTGTTTCCACCTCTTTTTCCTCCACCGGCACTTCTGTCGCCATGCTGATGGAATCAGAGATGCGTTGTGCCTCCGCGAAGGCCTGCTGCACCAATGCAATCGAGTCTTTTTTGCGTTGTTGCTCCGCCAATTGCTCTTTGGACGGACGTTGAATCCATGTAAAACCGATGATGATAACGGCTATTATCAAAAAGCCGATCCAAGTATTTTTATCCATTCTATGTATAGTGTTTATTCTTTCTTTGCTTTGCTATTGAGGCGCCCGAACATGATACCTACGTATAAACGCGGTCCGGTCGGCGTCATAAAACTGCTCCATGTACCTGCATTCTCGCCTGTCAGGTTGCTTTTGGTCGTACCGAACGGGAGCATGTAATCGATACGAATGAGTAACGCCATATGTGCGTTCAAGTCCACTTCAAAACCGATATAGGGATCGATGAAGAAGAAGGGTGTTTTGGTGAACGAAGCGTTGTAATGGGTGCTGTCAGCGGTAGTGTAATAGACGTTCTTGTCCTGATCCGGAACGAACAAACGGCGCATCGAACCGCCGCCGATGGTCAGACCCAGCAGGGGGCGGAACTTACCGATATTCAGATATCCGTCGCACATCACGCCGCCCCAGCCTGTGCGGATATTCGAACCCGTACGCATAATCGGCATGGTGCTCACAAACCCCTCTGCACCCAGGTGTACGTGGTTAACAAGGTGCGCACGCAGAGAACCTCCCAATCCGTAGCAGAACCCGGCTTTCGGCAAGCCTTTGACATAGTCCGGACTACCCAAGCCGGTATTGCTGAATACTTTTTCCGGTGAGTCGGAGAACAGGTAACCGCCGTGTATCAACATACCGCCGCTGAAACCGGTGAAGACATGCGAGCCGCCTTTGGATCCTTTCTCCGCCTTGGGTGTATCAACTATCTCCTGCTCCTGAGCCATCAGACCCAGGGGCAGAAGAGCCAATACGATAATCAATAGGTGTTTTTTCATCAGATGATATCAAATGCTACATCCATCATGTTGGTGAACGAGTTCTGGCGTTGCTCAGCCGTAGTGGCTTCGCCGGTAAGGATATGATCGCTTACCGTACAGATCACCAGCGCTTTCTTGCCGGCGCGTGCAGCGTTCAGATAGAGAGCCGGAGCTTCCATCTCATCTGCCAGCACACCCATCTTCGTCCAGTTGGCCTTACGCGGGTCTTCGCTATAGAAGACATCGGCGGAATACACATTACCAACATGATAGCGATAACCGAATTTCTCGCAGGCGTCAACCGCTTTACGGGCCAGATAGAAGTCTGCTATCGGAGCGAAGTTGCCTTGCAGATTAAATTGGTCAGCATAGTTACTCTCCGTGCAGCTGCCGAGCGCGATGATGATGTCGCCGAGTTGAACATAGTTCTGGCGTGCACCGCATGAACCGACACGGATGATGGTATCTACATCGTAGAAATTATATAACTCGTAGGTATAAATACCAATCGACGGAATACCCATACCGTGACCCATTACGGTTACTTCTTTGCCTTTGTAAGTGCCGGTATAAGCGAACATGTTACGTACCTGGTTTACCAACTTGGCATTCTCCAAATAACGTTCTGCCATCAGTTTGGCACGCAGCGGGTCGCCCGCCATAATAACTGTTTTTGCAATCTCTCCATACTGCGCACCATTGTGCGGAGTCGGACAATTCCCTTTTGACATAATTGTGTTTTTTTGAGGTTAATATTATTTTTTAATTTCCAATTTCCAATTTCCAATCGGTCTATGACCGCTTATACCACTCGATCGCCTTCTCCAGATCCTCGGGTGTGTCGATGCCGATTGTCGGAGTCTCGGTTATTCCCACGCGGATACAATAGCCGTTTTCCAACCAGCGCAACTGCTCCAATCGTTCTTCTATCTCCAGCGGACTCTGCGGCAATTGCGTGATTTGCGCCAGCACGTCCGCGCGATAAGCGTAGATGCCTATGTGGCGATAATGTGTTCCGTCCGCGCAGGCGATGACCTTACGGCTGAACATCTTTGCCTCGCCGGTTTTCTTATCCCATTCCACTTTGGGCGTGTTCACATTCTCCAGATCCGCTTGACTGTCCTTGTCCGTAAACGGCCGAACCAATGTGGCTATTTGGGTGCCTTCCTGTTCAAAACAAGCCATCAGCGCCTCTATCTGTTCAGGTTGAATGAAGGGTTCATCGCCCTGGATATTGATGATGACGGTGTCGGCATCATTCTGGGCGCGCCATGCCGGCGTGGTGATGGCCTGATAAGCTTCCAGACATCGATCCGTTCCGCATTTGTGATCCGGACGCGTCATAACCACCTTGCCGCCGAAGGCTTCTACGTCATCGTAGATACGTTTGTCATCGGTAGCAACAACCAGTGTATCCAGCGCTTTGCTCGCCTGCTCGTACACGCGGCGGATGACGGTCTTGCCGCATATATCCGCTAACGGCTTACCCGGGAAGCGGGTCGAACCGTATCGCGCCGGTATGATTCCTATAAATTTCATTTAACAGTTTAACTATTTAACGTTTTGATGTAATCAAAACCATTTTAACTATTTAACGCTTCTATCAACGATAAAAGCCGAATCGCTCCGTTTATCGTCTTCACATTTGTTATCGTGACATATCGTCTGCCTGTCGGAATACCTTTTTTGTCTTTTTCCTCATGCAGCGAGCAGCGTTCAGGGCGTGTCACGGCATACTGGATGATATTCCCGAATTGCTCCGACTGCCAGTAGGCATCTTTGTGCTGCACCAGATACATCGTCATCCGCTCGCCTTTCAGCAGTATCTTCTCGATACCCAATCGGCAACACAGCCATCTTAATCTCACTACGTCCAATAGTTCCTCCGCGGGCTGGGGTAGTGCACCAAATCGGTCTATCAGTCGCTTTTTGTATTCCGCTAACTGTTCCTCGCTATGCAGATTGTCTAACTCCCGATATAGCGTGATGCGCTCCGATACATTCTCGATATAATCCGTCGGGAAACAAACCGCTATATCCGTCTCCAACTGCGCATCGTTACACCATAGGCGCTGCGCGCCGTTATACGTGCTTCCGGCACAGTTAAACGCTCCTTCGGAGCTGTTCAACGCGGCATCGCCGCTGTTTAATCCTTCTTCCTCCTTCAACTCCTCCACGGCCTCGTTCAGTATCCGCTGATACGTCTCGTATCCCAAGTCGGCGATGAAACCCGATTGTTCGGACCCTAACATGTTTCCTGCTCCGCGAATATCGAGGTCTTGCATCGCGAGGTTGAAGCCTGCGCCTAACTCTGCAAACGTACTCAGGGCCTCCAAGCGTCTTCGCGCATCCTCGGTCAGCAACTCTTTCTCCGGTGCAATCAGATAACAATAGGCTTTGCGATTCGACCGTCCCACGCGCCCGCGCAACTGATGCAGATCCGCCAAGCCGTATTTGTCGGCAGAGAAGATGAGTATCGTGTTCACGTTCGGGATATCAACACCCGATTCGATGATGGTCGTGGAAAGCAGGATGTCGTAATCATAGTTGATGAAGGCTTCCAGTCGTTCTTCCATCTCGTTAGCCGGCAGTTGACCGTGCGCCACCACGATACGTGCGTCCGGACATAGTCGCCGGATACGGTGCTCGATACGCGGCAACATCTCGATGCGGTTGTTCACAATGAACACCTGTCCGTTACGACCCATCTCCAATTCAATCGCCTCTTTGATGATATCCTCGTCGTCTATCGTGATCAGTTCTGTCTGTACGGGATACCGGTTCGGCGGCGGAGTGGTCATGATACTCAGGTCGCGCGCGCCCAGAAGCGAGAACTGCAAGGTCCTCGGAATAGGTGTAGCCGTTAATGTCAATACGTCTATGTTCGTTCGTAGCGATTTGAGTTTCTCTTTGGCCGCTACACCAAATTTCTGTTCTTCGTCGATAATCAGCAACCCCAAATCATGCCATTTGACACTCTTGCCGATCAGTTTATGGGTGCCGATCATAATATCTATCTTGCCTGCCTCCAGGTCCGCGAGAAGCTCTTTGATCTCTTTCGGCGTCTTCAAACGGCTCAGGTACTCGATCCGTACCGGCAGGTCTTTCATCCGCTCGCGGAAGGTGTTGTAATGCTGCAAGGCCAATACGGTTGTCGGAACCAAAACCGCCACTTGTTTGCCGTCCGTCGCCACCTTGAATGCTGCACGCATCGCCACTTCCGTCTTACCGAATCCCACATCGCCGCAAACGAGTCGGTCCATCGGTATCGGACTCTCCAAATCGCGCTTCACATCCGCCGTCGCTTTCGCCTGATCCGGCGTGTCTTCGTATAAGAACGACGCTTCCAACTCATGCTGCATGTAACCGTCCGGCGAATAAGCAAATCCTTGCTGTTGCTTCCGCGTGGCGTACAAGCGGATTAGGTCACGCGCAATATCCTTAACCTTGTCTTTCGTGCGCTCTTTGAGACGTTCCCAAGCCCCGCTTCCCAGTCGCGCTATCGTCGGTTCCGAACCCTCGCGACCTTTGTACTTACTGATCCGATGCAGATTGTGAATGCTCACAAACACATTCGCTCCGTCGCGGTAGTTCAACTTGATCATCTCCTGCGGTTTTCCGTTCACGGGCGTGGTGATCAAACCGCCGAACTTGGCTATTCCGTGGTCGCTGTGAACGACATAATCGCCGATTTGCAACTGGTTGATCTCCCTTAAGGTGATGATCGCTTTACCTCGTCGGGCGTTCTCGCTACTCATCGTCACCCGATGGAAACGCTCGAAGATCTGATGGTCCGTGTAACAGCAAATTTTCAACTCCCGATCCACAAACCCTTCATGCAGCGTCGCATTGATGCCGATGAACGAGACTTTTTTGTCTATTGTCCCTTGTCCCTTGTCCATCGTCGATTCGAAGATAGCCGCCAGGCGATCGAGCTGTTTCTGCTGTTCAGAGAGGATATAGATGGTATATCCGTTGTCTATGTGCTTCCTCAAATCTTCCGTTAGAAGATCAAACTGTTTATGGAAGACAGGCTGCGGTATGGTATCGAATGCAATCTTCGTATATTCCGCAAACGTACTCTGGCTCGCTATCTCTACTGTGCGTCTGCTATCAATTACCTGGTATTTACCTGGTAATCCTAGACCATTGACCTTATATTGTACTACTTGCCAACTATTCGATACCCACACATATTCCTCCGTTAGATAGTCCGGTATATAGGTCTGTTCGCTGTATTCTGTATTCTGTGCCCCCACTATCTCCGCTTTCTCGACCTTGTTCTTCGACAACTGGTCTTCGATATCGAATTCCCGAATGCTGTCTATCTCATCGCCGAAGAAATCGATGCGGTAGGGGTTATCATGGCTGTAACTGTATATATCCACGATGCTCCCGCGGATCGCGTACTGCCCGGGTTGAAAGACAAAATCCACACGCTCAAATCCTAAATCGGATAACCGCTGACCAAGTGTGGATTGCTGTATCTCTTGTCCTACCGACAACTGAAAACGGACGGCATTCAGTTCCTCTTTCGCCGGCACTCTCTCCGCTATCGCCTCCGGATAGGTCACCACGATCAGTCCTTTGTCCGGTACTTGACGAGTCAGAGCCGAGAGTGTTTCCGTTCGCATGATAGTAGCCGCCTCATCTACCGACCTTCTCTTCTGCGCCGCCGGAAAGAAATACACCTCTAACCCCTCACCACTAACCGCTAACCCCTTCAAATCGCTATACAAATACTCCGCTGTTTCCGCATTGTCAAAGATCACAAATAGCGGCATTCTCACCTGTGCGAGCACCAATGCACGCGCGCTCGCGTGCAAACCGGAGAGGAGGATGTGACTATCCTCCTTCGCTGATAACCGCTCACAGATAGCCCGTATCTGTGGGTGTTGACCGAATAGTATATTCAGGTCCGTATTCAAAATCGGCTGCAAAGGTACAACAAAATAATCAATTGTGCAAGATTTTAGCGAAAAAAATCGATAATGCTCGCATTAATGGAGTTTTTTGCGGTAAAAGATTGCCAGTTGCAGGACACTGCGACTGTAGCTTCGGAGGGAACCCACCCCGTAGGGGCAGGGG
>Ga0247611_10006605_pt1 | contig 14813 bp, 8 predicted proteins | sample 177DNAGHGhighgp2_FD_192422 | JGI IMG/M metagenome (GOLD analysis project Ga0247611, IMG submission 192422) | Sheep rumen microbial communities from Palmerston North, Manawatu-Wanganui, New Zealand - 1770 DNA GHGhigh gp2 | ecosystem: Host-associated > Mammals > Digestive system > Stomach > Rumen ...
GCGATTGATAGTGTATGTAGTCTGCGACTTACCGTCTGCGGAAGTAATGGTGAAGACAGCTCCGTTGACCGTATAATTGATATCCAGCAACTGACCGTCTTTCTTGGAGATCTCCACCTCCGGCATCTTCTCTGCCTCTACGGAATAGATATGATTCTCTGCATCTACCGTATTGAGGACTCCGCTCTCCAGACTCCAGGTCTCCGGTGTGGCATCCGTTCCCTTGATCTCGCGGAAGACATATACGGTGGTCTTCTCTGCGCCATCCTCAGCCTTCACGTTCACGGTAACGGCATTGCCTTTCTTGGTCATCGAAATCATCTGGTGAACGCTCTCCGGCGTGATTTTGAGATCCGGCAGGACCTTCGTGCCGTAAGGCATATTGATGAAGGTGGTGTCGCCTTGGACGGTCGTTCCGTACGTACCAAAGCTAGCTGTGTGCTCTACGGAGGTAACCGGCGTACGTTGGAGGATGACATAATAGATGGTACTGTCTTTTGAATTCTCACCGTAGTTCACCACTTTGGCCTTCAACTCTCCGTTTACCCATTCGCTATTATTCAACCATTCGATAGTCTGCGTCTGGTCATGTACCTTACCAGTGAACTTCAATGCCGGCTCGCCTATGATAGCTACACCATCCGGGATATTGTACGTAAATGTATTACCACTCCTCGTCGTCGAGTTACCGTTTACCGTCACTCCCGTCAATTCAGAATTATAGACGAAATGAATCTGGTCATACATTACACTGGATTCATAAATGGTGCTTCCTCCGAACTGTTTCGCATTCTCTTGGTCACAAGAAGACAGCATCACATTGAATTTGGATACTATGCCTACACCTGCATAACTAATCGGAACGGTTACCGTTGTCCATTTATTCAGTGCCGAGAAATCACCGGTATAGTTACTTTCTTTGTAGTTCGTTCCATCGGACATCGTAAGCCATAGTTTCCAATTGGTGATATTACTGGTGGACAGCGGTTTTACGAGGAACTCAAAGGCTTCCGGAGTATTCTTGAAGGCCGTTCCCACAGAAGCGTTCTTTGTTACACTGGAGGTCGAGTTACCGGTAGAGGTGAGATTCACACTCATCGCACCCAAGGTCATCATTCCCGGTACCGAACCGTTCATAGGCGCGCCACGGAGGGTGGACAACATCACGCCGTTGGTACCGCCCGGGGTTACCTCCTTGCCGGTGGTATAGGTTAGGTTGACCACGTATGGGATACTCCATGTATAACCATCATCGCAGTCGCCCGGCACTATCCACAGAGAAGACGGTTTGTATCCTACTCCTTTCGAAACGGTTACCCAATCCCCTGAGAAATCAAGCAGCTTGTCGTAATTTGTATAGTACCAGCAAACGTTGTAAGTCTCGCCGCCGTCAACGGAGATGGTTACTTGTTTCTTCTTGGCATCGAATGCACTGAAGGTAACCGTCTTGCCGCCGTAGGCAACCGTACCGGCGAAGTCTGCTTCTGTCGGCTGAGCCGTGACGTTAATCATGTAGTTATATACGTCGGGACGGAAGCGCGGCACCTCTGCTCCTTTATATACCAGATGCTCCAGTTTGCCTGTCTCCTCAAATTCCGGCATCTCCGGAGTCAAGGTGTATATAACATCATCTTCGCCCTCACGGTTAGCAACCGCGATGATGGTAACGCCGCGACGAATACCACCGTCGTAGAGTTGAATGGTCTGTGCCTCGTAATTCTTCTCCACGTCGCTAAGATCAACCTTGAACTCCTTCGTGCCAAACGGCAGTTTGATGATGTTATCGCCTTTGACCGGTTCAATAGTGCCGGTAACCGTTGCGTCGGAAGCGGAGACATAACTGTATTTCACGCTCTTCACTTTATTGACTCCTTCCGGTTTGCCGACAATATAATTAATCGAATAGGTGCGGCTGTTGTCGCCCTTCTCGTTGGTGACGATGATCTTCGTCGTACCGGTCAGCGGTGCCTCAATGAGGTGAACCAACTGTCCCTCGTGTTGCTCGTAGCTCACCATGTACGGTTCTACGGTTCCGAACGGTACGTTAAACGTGTACTCTGTCACATTAACATCCCTTGCTACTCCGTTGATGGTCAGGCTCTTAAGGAGCGTAACGTCGGATTTCTCTACCGGGAAAGCAATGGTATATTCTCCGGTGGAGCCGTCCTGTGCTTGAACGAGAATTCGTACCACACCGTCCGGACGGCAGAAATAGGTCGTCACGGTCTGGTTCTCCAGTTGCGGAACGGCATTGACGTTCGGCACAACTTTAGCGTCTCTCGGCAAAGTCACAGAGTACTTATGCACAGCAGGGTTGAAGGCGAAGTCCGGATAGCCGGCAATAACGATATTCGCTAATTGAACGTGATCGCTCAGCACGCGTCTATACTCAATAGTATATTCATTCTTCGCGCCGTTTTCCGCCATCACGAGCACTTTCTGCGTTGAGTCATTCTCGTTGTATGTCAGAACGGACTGACCATCCTCCGGCACAGCCGTCACTACCGGCAGTTCCACACCTTCGGCGATCGTGAACGGACCATACGTATTCTGCGTCTTGTCATACGCAAAGTCATAACCGGCCACCTTCAGATCCTTGAGCGTCACATCGGTGTACGGAAGAATGGTGTATGCCACAGTGTACAGTGTGGTCGTTCCGTCCTCGGCAGCGACCTTAATACCCCATTTACCTTCTATCAACTGGCCGAAGAATACTACGGTAGCATAGTCAGTCACTTTGTACGAGAGTTCCGGATAACTGCTACCCGGCTGCAAGTCATAGGTATACTCCTTTGTGTTAGAGTCGAAGCCCTCAATCAGCACACCGTCCGCATAGATCGCGTCGAGCGTGTTGACGGTCAACAGCGTGCGGCTGAAGGCGACACTGTATGCGGCTTTGTTGCCCAGCGTGTCTTCCACATGTATCCAAGCCACCGAATCTTTCCACAACACTTCTACCTGCTGCGATACGTGACGCTTGGTGTAGGTAATGGTCGGCAGCTCTTTACTATACGTAGCCGTGTAGTCCATCGAATCGGACTTGAAGTCCGGGATAGCCACACCATTGATGGCGATGCCGTCCAATTGGGCACTTGCCACCGGTACCGGTTCAAACGCGATCGTGTACGTATTCACAGCGCCAGTCTCCGGTTTCACGGCGATATATGCCGTACCGGCACCATAAGGTGCGGTGATAGTCACTTGCTGACCCGGCGCTTTCGTTACTGTGATCTCCGGACAAGTCTCGCCGTCCAGTTTGACGGTGTAGTTCAGTACCTTGGGATCAAAGCCCTTGAGCGAATCACCGTTCAGATAGATCATCTCAAGATACGCATTTGCCGATGCCACGACGACGAAGGTGACCGTATAGGTGCGTGTAGCGCCACTCTGAGCCGTCACTGTGATAGTGTGTACCTTGCCCTCGAGCACGCTCAGCACACGCTGACTTGTCTCGGCCTTTTCGAAAGTAACCGTCGGAATAGTGCTCACACCTTCCGGCAGCGTGATCACGTAGGCCGTCGTATCCGGTTGGAAGCCCGTCAGAGCTACGCCGTCCACATAAATATTATTCAAGTTCACGTTACTCGAAGTAGCTACCGAGAAGTGAATGATATACGTGCGGCTTGCACCACTCTGCGGACGAACCGTAATCTTATAATCACCGGTCAAGCCACTGATAGGACGGACAGACGCGGTCTGGAAAGTCGGATCCTTGAGGGTATAACTTACAGCCGGCAGAACCGTTGTTCCCTGCGGTAAGTTCACCCAGTACTCGTTGACTTCCGGATCGAAGTTGATCTCAAAACCGGCTACCGAGAGGCTGTCCAGCGTATTCTCGCTGAAGACCTCCACGGAGAAAGCGATCATATAAATCGTCGTGCTACCGTCACCGGCAGTTACTGTGATACGGGTCTTACCATTCAGACCGGCAGTGGTGATCGAATAGGTCTGGTACTGATCGCCTAAGATGGGCACAATAGCCGGCAACTCCGTCGTGCCGACCGGCAGCTGATACGTATAGCTCGTCACATCCGGCGCGAAGCCCGGCAGCGCCACACCGCCGATCGTAATACCAGCCAGCGTAGAGAGATCGGATTTCTCGGTAGAGAAGACCAGTTTGTATACGGACTGGTCACCATTACCTGCGGTAACTGTCACGCGCACCGTACCATCTACTACACCTGCGCCGAGTTCGCTCACGCTAACCGTCTGATACTCGTCGCCAAGGGTATAGGTGATCTTCGGCAGCGAAGTCGTACCCATCGGCAGGTTGATATAATACGTGAAGTTATCCGGACGGAATTCGGCAATATATCCGCCTTCCACCTTCAGGTCCTTGAGGTAGGAATAGGACGATTTCTCGAGTTTGAAGTTCAGCTTATAGACCTTCGCGATCTTATTGCCCGGCGTGGTGACACTCAGCATGTACACACCGCCGTCGATAACCGTCGGTTTCGTATGTACTACCGTCTGGTCATTTCCGTACTCGGGTTTGGAAACCGTCGTAACGGTCGGCATCGTAGTTGTCGATACCGGCAGCGACACTTTATAGACAGTCTGCGAAGGCGTGTAGCCCGGGATAGACTTGCCGTTGACAAGGATGTCCTGCAACTCGTTATCCGAAAGCAGGCCGACCTTGAAATTCAGCGTATAGGTCTGCGTGGCGGTCTTATTAGCCGCCGTGACCTTGATGGTCGCGGTGCCTGTCGCAGACGTCGGCTGAGTGATAGCAACCGTCTGCTGCTCTTCCTGTTTCTCCACCTCAACTACCGGAGCGGACTTCGTGCCGTAAGGCAACTCTACTTCGTAGTTATATTTGGTCGGACTGAAACTCTCCAGGGCTGCACCGTTGATCGTGATACCCGCCAACTTCGCGTTGCTCGAAGCGGCTTTCTGGAACTGGATCTTATAGGTCGTCGTCGACTTGCCATCCTCCGACTTCACGGTGATGACGGTCGGCGTGCCGGTCAGGTTTCCATACGTGATAGAAATCTCACTGCCGGAAAGCGTACGTCCCGCGAAAGCGACGGTCGTTCCTCTGGCGTTGGTGATCGAACCCGCACCGCGGACAGCCTCGATAGTAGGAATCGAAGTAGCCGACTCACCTAAAGAGTATGTCTGCACCTCCGTGCTATTCGGGTCAAAACCTTTCCACTCTTTGCCATCTACCAGCAGCTTCTGGATCTTCGACGAATAAATCATTTCCACGTCATCGACGTAGAGCGAGTTACCTTTATACAAGCCGCTGTTGGCGCGGAAGTTCGGGTAGTTGGACGCCGAGAAGATAAGATTCATCTTCTGCGGCACATCGTTGTTCATGTAGTAGATAGGAACGACCATTCGAGTCCAGTTGCCGTAGGTCTTCTTCTCGCGCCACATACCTTCGGCGATCTGCTTCGCCATCGTGTTCGTACCACACTCATTACCGTTCAGCGCCTGGCGCACATCCGATTCCTCATCGGTGTAACCGCCGGTCGTGGTACAACTTCCGTTCTTGCCTTTGTACTTCGTTCCTTTAGCTGTTCCGCTCCAAGAGTAGTACAAGAGGTAGAAATCCTCTTTGTCGGTGTTGCTACCCGTACGCTTGATCCATACAGCCAGGGAGTCCGGACGGTGAGTCCAGGTGATACCACCCGAAGTACCGGCCGTAGCCTGGTTAATGGCGGTAATACTGGCCACATATGCCCAAGGCTTACCCAGCGAGAAATAACCCGGACTGGTCTCCGTGATACCCATCGCACCTACGTCTTGGTCTTGCACCATCAAACAATCCCCGCCGTTATGACCGGTCTCTCTGTGGGCAAAGTTGAATTTGAAGCCCACTTGCTCCACGTTACATGCGTTCCAGCCTTTAGGCTGAATCTCACCGTCAAAAGCGGCGCCACTCCAATCCTCGAAATTCGAGTTGGACACCTGAAAATCGTCCGCATAAGCCATGTACGGCAGCGCCATCAGGGCTGTGCAGACAAAAATTCGTTGTAAAAATTTACTCATATTAATATTTATATTAAATTTTTTACGATTTTAGGGTTCAAAAAGGCCCATTTTTTATCGGGTGCAAAATTACTACTTTTTTGTCAATCCCACAATAGCGTTTTTTACGAAAAAGTGCACGATTATTAAGCACCACTCTAAAGAGTGTTGCAAAATAGAGTTTGCAAAATGTACATTTTTTAAGAATGCGCGAAAGAAAAAACGGCCTGATTTAGAAGACCGGATTCTCTTTTCGGATGACGGCTCGGATGAAGTTGTCTATGCGGGAATAGACGAGGTAGTTGCCGTCTTTATCTTTGGGTGCGATGGGATCGTGAGGTCCGTTGAGTTGGGCATAGAAGCGGGCCTTGTAGGAGTCCAGGAGGGCTTGTTTTTCCGGCGGAAGGGGTGTTTTGTTGCGCATGGAATCGATGAATTCCTGAGCAAGATGAGAAGCATTGCCGAAGGCTGTCATGTTCGCCCGTTCGCGGAAATAGATGGGGTTTGCTTTGTAGTTGCGGGATTTCGGGATGTAGGCCTCGAGACGGCCGATGCGAGTTACATTGCCGTCATAGTCACGGAACACCTTGCGGCGCTCAACTGTACCGTCTTTGGAGTGAGCACCGATCATTTCCTCGATATGAGGTTTGTGTTTGATTTTAGCCATTGCTGTATGAAGGGGTTATTGTTTATGTAGTTAAGGGGTAGCAAAGGGGTAGCAAAGGGCCCCTACTGAACCCCGTTTATCTCGCACTTACCGCGTACTTATGGCGCACTTATCTCGCACTTATCACGCACTAATTTTTGCTTGCGATTTCGTTAGTATTATATACATAGTATATAATACCAGAGAGATGAGCGGTTTTTGTTTGAAATCGAGTGCAAAGGTACGAAAAATTTTTGAAATATGCAAATTATTGGGGAGAAAAAGTTAAGGCGAATAGATCTAGAATGCGGGGTTTATTGATTTATTCAAAAGTTACAACGATAAAAAATCCGAGCCGCCTTATGGCGACCCGGATTTGTGGAGCAATAATTTCTTAATGGGCACCTTTGTATGCAGCAGATTGAGCACCTACTACCTCACTTGGTGCATAATTAGTATTGAATACCCAACATACTTTGTAGTATAAAGTAGTGCCATGAATACTAGTGTTGTAATCTAACTCGTATGTGCGTTCATTCTTTGACTCATTTGTGGCAATCGTCTCGCTATATTTCCAGTCTTTCTCTGCTAGGAAAGTTCCACTTGTAGAACTAGCTCTATATAATCGCAAAATATAATAAGGTTTTCTTTCATCGGGCACATTGAGATCTTTTACAGTTACGTCTAAACCGCTCCAAGAAGCATACACTTGTACCACCGTTGGAGCAGCAATCCCTATTTCCGAAGAATAAGCGGTTCCTGCACCGCTACTTCCGTATTGATTATTTGCAATAACACCATATAAGTTTTTTCCAGGGAATGGTTGAGAATCCGAGTATGAAGTAGAGGTGGTGCTTTCCTTGAGTGTTTCAGTTTGTCCTGTTATCCAGTTCTTTCTTCTAACCATATAAGTACTTGGCGTACCACAGCCAGAACCTGTCGACGCCGTCCATTTGACGGTCACAGAAGATGTTCCAGAACAAGACACAGACGGAGGACAAGGAGCAACTGCATTTTTGTCTATTGTCACATAGGCATAGTTACTCTTGTCACTTTCTATTCCTGCACTATTTATTGCTGTCACCTTATAATAATTTTTGCCATTTTTAGGGCTACTATCATACGAACTATTAGTATAGGATGTATTGATTTTTGCATATGTCCCAGAAGCGGTGGTAGAACGATACACTATGTAATATTCGGCACCACTAACACTATTCCAAGATAAATCAACGCTCGGCAGTGCTACTGATCCACTAACAGATGCCGTGAGTCCTGTAGGTGCATTGGGTTTTGTTCCTTCACTTTCACCGGAAGCAATTTTAGCCGAAACGGCAGAACTTTTTGCGCTCTCGCCAGCACTATTTAGAGCCGTTACTTTGTAGTAATACGTAGTACCCTTTGTGACATCATAGTCAGTATAATTAGTATTTCCTACATTGTCGCGTTCTGTGTAATTTCCACTTGCTGACGTTGCACGATACACTTTATAGTTAGTAGCTCCGCTAACACTATTCCAACTTAGAGAGATAGAACTCGAGCCTGCTGATGCAGTCAATCCAGTAGGCGCAGAGAGTGTACTAGATTGTCCGCCTCCGCCATTGGAAGAAACAGAGAGTGAACCTTGATTGCCGTATGACGGAATAAAAGTAAAAGTTACGGTTGTACCTACAGACAAAGAGGAAGAACCGGAAATATTCTCCTTCGGATACCATTCTGCCCCGCTATCATCGGCAGAGGAATTGATGTTAGCTCCTATTCCGCCCCAAGCACCGGTGTATGTATAACTGTTTCCACTTTTTGTCATCTTCTTCCATTCCCAAGAGCTATCAGAGCCTGAGCCCCACGGATGTTTAATGTAATAAGTCGTCCCTTGCGGATCCTCTCCGCCTGAACTTTCCACAATAAAATGTAACGCTTTGCTAGCAGACACGTACACAAAAGTGCCCTTATCACCTACTTTCGCTTTATCTGCACCTTCTATTTCTGTTGAAGGAAACCATTGGGCTCCTTCGTCAGATGCAGAGGTGTTGATGTTGGCGCCAGTGCCGCCCCAGTAACAATCTCGGTAGGAATATTGTCCTTCACCTTCATATTGCATCTTTTTCCATTCCCACGTTCCTCCATTCCACGGATGTTTAATATAATACGTTTCCTCTTGGGGATCTTCACCGCCCTGACCTGAAGATTGGAAATTGTACGAAGCGGATACTTTTGAAGATACATTCTTACCATCGGAAGCGACTAAGGTGTATGTATTCATACCCTCCACAGGATTCTCGTCTACAACACTAGTTGCTGTTGTTGTTTGCCAGAACTGATCATTTTTTGTTAAAGAGTAGTTCTCAGCACCCGAAACAGCATTCCACTGAAGAACGAGAGTGTTACCGCTTTGTGATACTTTAAACCCAGTAGGTGCGTCAAGTCCGCCACCCTTGCTGCCTTTTTCACAACTCATAAAACCTAAAACCGCTAGAGCCATGAAAAATAAAAAAAAGTGTTTTTTCATTTTACTTAATGTTTACATTTTTGCCTACTCTTTAATGGATTTTCGGCATCTTCCAATAATAAAATTTATGTCTTTATCTACATATGCGTAATCATTTCATGTTAACACACAATAAAAGCGTGAAGTCCGTTTGCTCTTCACGCTCCTTGAGGCCTTCGCATGCCCGCTTTAAGTAGAAAAACAACCGAAATCCACGCCCGATATGTACAACCCACCTCGCCCGATGCAGGGCGTGGAGTATCTAAACATACCCACATGGACATTCATTGTTATTGTCTGGACTTAAAGCTGAAAGTTGCGAAGTTTCAAGGAGTCGCAAACAACGTTAATAAACGCCTTTTATTATGTCCTTGCTTTTTTACGCTGTCAAAGCCAGCGGTATTTATCTAACGCTTCTTTCCTTTACCGAAAATATCGACATGTGAGCCGGTTCTATAAAGAGAAAGAACACGAATCTCAATATCTTTTTCGTATAGCAACAGCCAATCGGGATTGATATGACACTCCCAATAGCCGGTGTAATCGCCATGCAGCAAATGATTATGGTGCTTCTCCGGCAATTCCACATCATTCGCCAACATCTCTACGACAGCAAATAACTCGTTTAAGTCCAAGCCGCGCTTCTTGGCCAGTTTCAGATCTTTCTTGAATTGGCCCGTTGGTTGTACTTCGTACTTTGCCATGACTACAACGTTTCTGCCCAAGACTTAAACTCATCGAAACTACCTTTGAAGGCGATGTCTTTACCTTGACGCGCGTCTTCTATCACGCGCATCGTCTCATCATTAAGATACTCACCCGTCTCCGGATCATAGAGCCGAGCAGGCTTTGCGGTGGGCGCAATAGTCCAACCCATTAACTTAATGAGTTGCTTGAATTTCTTAGTATCTACCTTCGGTATAGAAACGCTAAAAACATTTTGGTTTAAAGTCATCGTACTCATAATAATCTTCCTTTCTTAACCTTTGCGGCTGCAAAGGTACGGAAAAATTTTGATATATGCAAATAAAAATGTTTTTTTCTGGAATTTCCGGAATATCCAGACCGCTACGCTAATCCGGAAGCGGATAATATCCGCACTAATAGACAAAGCCAGAAACAGCACCGCAGGTAACAGCAGGAAATAAGGCGGAGCTTTTGCTCCGCGTCGGGGATGTAATCTGTAATTAGTGGACGGAGGATCAGTTCACCCAGACCTTCTTTGATGCGTTAGCCGTGCGGACGATGTAGATGCCGTAAGGCAGAGAACCGTTGAGGTCCGTCACCTCTTGTCCGGACAGATTAAAAATACGGAACGACTCCGAACAGATGATCGTGGAAGGTAAGATTCGGATGTCTACCGGCATATCGACATCAACAAAACCGCTCGGAGCGGATTTCAGCGAAAGGCTCAAATCGGCCGGATCAATCGAACCAAGTCCCCGCGTTGCCTCCCAGAAGTTATACAGCCAACTAAGACCATCGTCTGAGGTCTGACAGAACCAGTTGATTCCAGACTCATATGCCGCCCATTCGTCCGAAGTCAGCGGCTGTTTCGAGAGGACCACAAAAAGTGCGCGGAACTCTTTCTGGGAAGTCTTATAATCCGGTTCTCTCTTGCCGAGCAATTCGATAAGCGAAGCCTGCGTATAATGGTTTCGTTTATTGGCAAGGAAACTGATGCGGGTATGACTTTCGTCGTAGTATTGGAAGGATTCGGAGTCCACTTCCGGAAAGGCGTCAAACTCATGCACCGAATCAATCGGCAGCATGCCCATTAGATACAATTCCATTTCATTGTACGGCACGCTGTTTCCGCCGTTAGCATTGACTCCGAAACTCTCCACGGAGTACTTATTGGCGATGCCGTCCACATTGGTCATAAGCGTACTTTGCTCGAAACCGCCTAACTGTCCTTTCGTGTTTCCGCCGCATATTCCCCAGTGTCCGCTGACTACTGTCGGGATTGCGAAGTTCGCCCAGCAATGGCAAAACTCATGCAAAGTAGGACCGTACTTGATAGCATTCAAATAGGGCAAATACATCACCGAGAAGAGTTTGCCCTCCGATCCGAAATACGAGGAATAATTGAATATCGACTTGCCAATACCTTTCACACTATTGGCTATAGAAGAATTGATGCCGTAGTACGGAATGGTTGACGGACGGTCTTGCTCATTGGTTATAAACATGATCATATCGAAATCGTCCTTGAAATACCGGTACAACTTCGATGTCAAGACCGTCGGCTTATTCGTCGTTTGAAACTCATCGTTGAGAATCCAACTGTCATAATCCGCTGCGGACATAAGCAGGTTAGCTACGTTATCAGACGGGCTGATAAAAAGGGAGTCCGACACCTGGAGCGCATGTGCACTTGTTGCCAAACAAATCAATACAGCAGTAAAAAGTTTCTTCATTGTATCGTTATTTTGATTTTGCGGTGCAAAGGTACAACTTTTTTCTGATATACGCAAGAAAAAATAAAGAATTGCTGCAAATATGCGACAAAAAAATGCACAATAAACGCCAATATCGCGAGTATAAAAAACAAAAAAAACGCGAGCCGAATGTCTCGCGCACGAAACAAAGCTCCATTCTGGCACGGTTTTTGCATACATAAAAGCGGAAAATTATAATTACATTATACTATGCAAAATCCAGTGGATATTAGAGAACTCCAGGAGCGAGTAGAGCGCGAGAGTTCGTTCGTAGATGCCTTGACATTAGGCATGAATCAAGTGATCGTAGGTCAGAAGCATTTGGTAGAGAGTTTGCTTATTGGTCTGTTGAGCGATGGGCACATATTGTTGGAAGGCGTGCCGGGTTTGGCAAAAACCCTCGCTATCAAGACCTTAAGCGACCTTATTAAGGCTAATTTCAGTCGTATTCAGTTTACTCCGGATTTGCTGCCGGCGGATGTGATTGGTACACAGATCTACAGCCAGAAGAGCGAAGAGTTCAAGATCAAACGTGGTCCTATCTTCGCTAATTTTGTGTTGGCCGATGAGATCAACCGTGCTCCGGCGAAAGTGCAGAGTGCATTGCTTGAGGCGATGCAGGAGCGTCAAGTGACGATCGGCGAGCAGACCTTCAAACTCGATGATCCGTTCCTGGTTTTGGCAACCCAGAACCCAATCGAGCAGGAAGGTACATACCCGCTGCCCGAGGCACAGACCGACCGTTTCATGCTGAAGGTGGTGATCGGCTATCCGAAGAAAGAAGAGGAGCAGGCCATCATCCGTCAGAACATCGCCAGCGAGAAGAAGACGGTTCTGCCGATCTTGAGCACCGCCGACATCATCAAGGCACGCAAGATCGTGGAGGAGGTTTATCTGGACGAGAAGATCGAGAAATATATCGTGGATATCGTGTTTGCTACGCGTAACCCGGAGGAGTACGGGCTGAAGGACCTGAAACAGATGATCGCTTTCGGCGGTTCGCCGCGTGCTTCGATCAACCTCGCGAAGGCCGCTCGTGCATACGCGTTTATTCATAGGAGAGGCTACGTGACGCCGGAAGATGTGCGCGCCGTTTGCTACGACGTGCTGCGTCACCGTATCGGATTGACCTACGAGGCTGAGGCCAATAACATCACCACCGAAGATATTATTACGGAAGTCTTAAATAGCGTAATGGTTCCCTAAGAAAAAAAACATAAAAAACACTGATTATTGGTTTGGATTATCGTATAATCCGCAAGTCTTTGCTTGCTAAGGCTCATTCACAAATATATTTGCAATGAACCTTACCAAACAAATCCTTATCTCTACGAGACTAAACCAATAATCAGAGAAAACATAAAAAAATATTCTCTTCAAGATTTATGACTTCAGAAGAGTTATTACAAAAGGTTAGGATGATAGAGATCAAGACCCATGGGTTGAGTCGGAATATCTTCGCAGGCGAGTATCACAGCCAGTTCAAAGGCCGTGGTATGGCGTTCAGCGAGGTGCGCGAGTATCAGCCGGGCGATGATGTGCGGTCGATAGACTGGAATGTCACGGCGCGCATGAATCGTCCTTACATCAAGGTCTATGAAGAAGAGCGAGAACTGACGGTGATGTTGCTCGTCGATGTCAGCGGTAGCCGGAACTTCGGTACGGTGAGTCAGATGAAACGCGACACGATGGCCGAAGTAGCCGCTACCCTCGCCTTCTCCACGATCGAGAACAACGATAAAGTGGGTGTGATCTTCTTCTCAGACCGCGTTGAGAAATTCATCCCGCCGAAGAAGGGTAAGAGTCACGTGCTGCATATCATCCGCGAGCTGTTGAGTTTCGAGCCCGAGCACCAAGGTACGGATATCAACGCGGCGCTACAATTCCTGACCAACGCCCAGAAGCGTCGCTGTGCGGCGTTCCTGATAAGCGATCTTATGGACACCCGTTTCAGTGCCGTTCCTGAGAAGAAAGGTGAGGTAGCGCCGGTAGTTATTGCGGCTCGCAAACACGACCTGAATGCCATTCAGATCTACGACCGCCGCGACGCGGAGCTGCCGAATGTAGGTCTTCTCAAACTGCGCGACCCGGAGACGGGTGCACGTGTCTGGGCTGACACCAGTATGGCCAGTGTTCGCAACGCGTACGGACAGGCTTGGCGCGACCAGCAGGCGGCGCTGGAGACCATCTACACGAAGACCGGCATGCATAATATCAGTGTGCGCACAGACGAAGATTTCGTGAAAGCATTAATGCGATTATTTAAACAATGATAAACTTATTATTAGCCATAGTAGTTAGCGCGAGTATCGACTCGACGACGCTGATGATCGGCGATCAGACGGACTTGCACCTGCAGGTGACGCACGACGCGACGGAGCAAGTGACCCTGCCCGTCTTCGGCGAACAGCTGCAAGACGGCATCGAGATTGTCGATAAGACCATCGTGGATACATTGACTCTGCCCGACGGCCGCGTGCAACTCAATCAGTACTTGACGCTGACGTCGTTCAAAGACAGTCTGTTTGCGATCGAACCGATTGCAGTGGCCAGTGGCGAAGACACGTTCTGGACCGATCCGATGGCGCTGAACATTGTGCAACCCTTTGAGGTAGACACCACGCTTGCCATCACCGATATCAAAGATATCGAGAAAGCACCGATTTGGTGGTGGGGCATCATTCGTTGGGTCCTCTTAGGCCTGCTGATAGCGGGTCTATGCGTCGGCGGATATTACCTCTGGCGCTGGTTGGAGAGCAAACGCAAACCGGCTGAAGAGCCCGTCGATCCGGACCTACTCCGCCCTGCCGATGAGGTGGCATTGGAGAAACTCGACGAGATCAAGGCGCAGAAGATCTGGAAGGACGGAAAAGTGAAGGAATACCAGACCGAACTGACGGATGTCGTGCGTGAGTATATCGGTCGTCGTTTCGAGGTACATAGCACCGAGAAGACCTCCGACGAGACGCTGCATGAGATGAAACCGCTCATCGAGAAAGACCTGTACACGCGTCTTAGCAAAATGCTGCAACTCGCTGATTTAGTGAAGTTTGCCAAGTGGCACACCACGCCGGATGAGAACGAGCAGGCGCTGACTACCGCGTATGATTTCGTCAACGAGACGAAACTCGTGAATGATGAAAATGGTGAGAATGGTGAAAAAGAAGAGGAGGAAGAAGTATGACGTTTGCTAATCCCGGATATTTATTCCTGTTACTGCTCTTAGTGCCTATTGGCGTCTGGTACGCGTACGAGCTGTGGAAAT
>Ga0247611_10006606_pt1 | contig 14812 bp, 8 predicted proteins | sample 177DNAGHGhighgp2_FD_192422 | JGI IMG/M metagenome (GOLD analysis project Ga0247611, IMG submission 192422) | Sheep rumen microbial communities from Palmerston North, Manawatu-Wanganui, New Zealand - 1770 DNA GHGhigh gp2 | ecosystem: Host-associated > Mammals > Digestive system > Stomach > Rumen ...
CCGAAGCTGGCGCTCTTGAGTCGCAGGTAGGAGGCGTCCACGGTCCACAGGGTGGAGTCCATGGAGTTCCAGGGATAGTTGGTCTTGGTGAAGCGCGGCAGGGTGCCGTCCTCGCGGCCGGGCGCCCAGGGATTGTCATTGTCGATCCAGGAGTTCTCCGCGAAGATCTTCAGCAGGCCGCGGTGTCCCGAGTTCGTGAACGGGATGCGGTAGTCGTCGTTCCAGACACGGCTCACGTTCGTCGCGGCCACCCAGTTCAGGTTCAGGTTGAAGCCCTTGTATCCGAACTTCCAGTTGGAGCCGAAAACGTATTCCGGGCGGTTCGGATAGCCGTCGTACATGCGGTCGCGGCCGTCGATGACACCGTCGCCGCTGAGGTCCTTGTACATGCAGTCGCCGGGATACACCGTATTGGACGGCTGGGGAAGGTCCGGATTCAGGCGCTGCACGCCGTTCTCGTCCGTGTAAAAGTCGCTCTTCTGGTACAGGCGCTCGAACTGGTACAGCATGTACCGGCCAGTCGAACCGAAGGTCTCGCGCTGGTACTCGAATTCGGGTTCGACCTCGTCCTCGAAGATGATCTTGTTGCGGGCGAAGGTGACATTGGCGTTCAGGTCGTAGGTGAACTGGCCGATGTTGTCCTTCCAGCCGAGCTCGATCTCATAACCCTGGTTGTCCACCTCGCCGAGGTTCATGTTCGGGAGGGAGGTGGCGATGATGGCCGGGAGAGAGCGCGGGGCGATCAGGATGCCGGTGCGGTGCTCCTTGAAGATATCGCCGGAGAAGTGCAGGCGGTAGTTGAACAGGTCGAAGTCCAGACCGACGTTGGCCTTGAGCGCGGTCTCCCAGGTAACGCCCTTGTTGCCCGGGGTGCCCAGCTCGTAGCGCGGCACACCGTCGCTCTTGCCGGTGCCGAAGTAGTACGCGCCGGCATCGTTCCAGACGCCGTCCATGTACATGAAGCGGACGGAGTTGCCCTGGTCGTTACCGACGAGGCCGATGGAGGCGCGGAGCTTCAGGAAGTCGATCCACTTGGCCTTCTTCATGAACTTTTCCTCGGAGACCACCCAGCCCAGGGAACCGGACGGGAACAGGCCGTAGCGGGTCTTGCCCGGGGCGAAGTTCTCGGAACCGTTGTAACCGGCGGAGAAGTCGACGAGGTATTTGTCGGCGTAGCCGTAGGTGGCGCGGGCGACCCAGCCCACATAGCCGTACGGCAGCCAGGCATATTTCGAAGGATAGTAGTCGCGGGACTGGTTGTACAGCAGCAGGCCGCTCACCGCATGCTTGTGCGCGAACTTGCGCTTGTAGTCGATGCGGGCCTCCAGGTACCAGCTCTTGTCGTCGTCCGAGGACTCGCCGTAGCTCAGGGTGGGCTGGCTGCCGCTGATGACCGGGACGTAGGTGCGGTCGAAGGCCGGATCGGCCATGTTCAGGCCGGAGTTGTCGGCCCAGGAGGCGTACTCGATGGTCTGATGGTAACCGCCGGAACCGGAACGCTTCTTGGTCAGGGCCATGTCCGTGTCGTAGCTGCCCTTCACGGAGGCGGAGAGGCCTTCGGTAATGAAGTCCAGCTTCTGGGTGATGGTCATGTCCATGCCGAGGGTTGTCTTGTACTTGGACTGGTAACCGGACCAGTAGTAGTACTCCCAGCCGTTCCACTTCGTGAGGCCGTCCGGCAGGGCGTCATAGGAGACGACCGTGACCGGCATGCCGTTCACGATGCCCGGGGAGGCCGTCGGGTGGGCCCACAGCATCGTCAGGGTCCAGATGTTGTCGCGGTTGCTGTTCAGCGGCTCGCGGGTGTTGCCGATGACGCCGCTGATGTTGAACTTCATGTCCGTGGTCTCGGTGAGCTTGAAGTCCAGGTTCGCGCGGTAGTTGTACCGGTTGTACGCGTAGTTGTTGTCGTAGGTGACGTCCGGGATCTGCTTGAGCAGACCGTTCTGGAACATGTAGCCCATGGACACGAAGTAGCGGACCTTGTCCGAACCGCCGGAGATGTTGATGTTGTTCTTGGTCTGCAGGAAGGCCTTGCGGAACATCAGCTCGTTCCAGTGGGTGTTCGGGTACATGATGGGGTCGGAGCCCGTGCGGTAGGCCTCGATGGCCTCGCGGGTGAAGTACAGGCCCGGATCGGTCTTGCCGTCGTTCCACTGGTACACGTTGTAGTACCGGGCGAAATCGTAGCTGTCGCACTGCTCGATGTAGGACATCGGCGCCTGGAGACCCGTGATGGAGCTCACGGAGATCTTCGGCTTGCCCGCGTCGCCGCGCTTGGTCGTCACGATGACGACGCCGTTCGCGCCGCGCACGCCGAACACCGCCGTGGAGGCGGCGTCCTTCAGGACGGACAGGCTCTCGATTTCGTTCGGGTCCACCGTGTTCAGCGGACGCTCGACGCCATCAACCAGAATGAGCGGGCTCGCGTTGGAGTCGGACAGGGAGCCTACGCCGCGGATGTAGATCTTGGCGTAGTCTTCACCCGGCTGGCCGGTCTCCTGGATGGTGGTGACGCCCGGCATCTGGCCGGCGAGGATGTTGGTCACGTCCGCCACCGGCGCCTTCACGAGCGCCTTGTTGTCGATGGACGTGAGCGCGCCCGTGATGGTCGCCTTGGTTTGGGTGCCGTACGCGACCACGACCGTGGCGTCCAGGGTTTGGGTATCGTCCCGCAGCACGATCGTGAACGTGCGCTGCTTGCCTACCGTCACCATCTCGGTGACGTAGCCCAGGGCCGAAACCTCCAGCACAGCAGTCTCACCGGGGACGACAAGCGTGAAGTTGCCATCCGCATCGGCAGCCACACCGGTGGTCGTCCCCTGGAGGGTGACGCCCGCACCGATCACCGGCAAGCCGTCTCCGTCCACCACAGTACCTTTGACGGTAATGCCCCGGTTCTGCGCGGAGGCGATCCCTCCCCACAGCCCCAGGAAGAGGCACAGAGCGGCAGCCAGCTTTGAGAATTGGACTACTTTCTGTTTCATTGGGTTTTGTTTATGGGTTATTTGTCTGGTTATATATTATTGCAGTACTGTTTCCTTTCCATAGATGGACTTCACCAGCGAGCCCAGCAGGGCGTGGTCGCCGGTGTCGCCGCGGTATTCCCAGAACATCGCGCCCAGGTGACCGTTCGCCTTCACGTAGGCGCCCTTCGCCGCCACGGACTCGGGGTCGTCATAGGAGAGGACGTTCTTGCCGGCCGCGTCCACCAGGAAGGGCACCATCGCGGTGGGGTCCCACTGGCGGGTCACCGGCCGGGCCAGGGCCTTGCCTTTGTACAGGCCCTTCTCCAGGATGTCGGGAATCTCGTTATATTTCACGGAATATTCGAAGATCTTGGTCCCGGCCGCGGGGCTCTTCTCCGCCTTGCCGTAGAACGGCACGCCCATCACCTGGCGGTTCTTGGGCACGCCGGCCTTCACGTGCGCGTCGACGGCCTCGTCCCAGCTCCGGTGCGTAAAGCGGATGGATTTGTGCAGCGGTGAGTTGTGCCCGTTCGGGGCCGCGCCCATGTCATAGGTCATCACATTGACATAGTCGATGTACTTGATGGCCGTCTTCCAGTCCACATACTTGCCGCTGGAGGAGGAGGCGAAAGAGATGATCTTCGAGGTGCCCAGGGTCTCGCGGAGCTCCCGGAGCACGAGGTTGAAGTTCTGGGTGTCCATCGGGTCGCAGCCCGTCTCGTTGTCGGCCGACACGGTGGGATACTCCCAGTCGATGTCCACCCCGTCCAGCTTGTGCTGGTCGATGAGCTTCTTCACGCTCTGGCAGAATTCCGTCCGCTTGGCGTCGCTCTTGGCCATTTCGGAGAATCCGTCGGCGTGGCCGCCCCAGCCGCCGATCATCAGCATCACCTTCAGCTTGGGGTTCACGCTCTTGAGGGCCACCACCTTCGAGATGGGGGCCTGCTTGGATTCCGTGATCACGATGCCGCCGTCGCCTGTCTTGGGGTTCTTGAAGCGGCCGTGGGCATAGTTGATGTGGGTCAGGAGCGTCACCTCGGGGAGCACTTCGGTGTACTCCGTAAAGTAGGCCAGGACAATCGGCGTCTGGCCGATGTCCGTGCAGAGGGTGCCGGTATCCGTTCCGGTCCCTGAGCCTGTCGAAGGACCGGTCCCCGTCCCAGTATTCGGTTTGGACGGGGGGACCGGAATCACCAGCGTGTTCGCCGGCTTTTCGCAGGAGACGACGGCCAGGGCCAGGCTCAGGAAGAGCCCGGTCAGGCGGAGGGATATGCGGCTGCCGGTCATGGGTTTACTTGATCAGTTTCCGGATGCGGTTGGAAAGCTCCGCATTCTCCATGATGCCCTGGAAATCCTCGGCGTGCGGGCCGTAGGCGAAGACCGGGACCACGATGCCGTGGTGGCCCTTCGTGGAGAAATGGACCTTCACGTTGCGTTCCTCGAGGCTGCCGCCCACGAGGGTGATGCCGCCGGTGCCGTGGTCGGCCGTGATGACCACCAGGGTGTGGCCGTCTTTCTCGGCCCACTGCAGCACCTTGCCGATGGTCTTGTCGAAGTCGAAGAGCTCCTCGGCCATGTAGCCCACCTTGTTGCGGTGCGCCCAGTCGTCGATCTGGGAACCTTCGACCATCAGGAAGAAACCTTTCTTATTGTTCTTGCTCAGCAGCTCGATGGCCTTCATCGTGCCGTCCTCCAGCACGGGACCACGGTCCAGGCACGGGTCCATGTCCAGCGGGGCGAACAGGGCCAGGAGCTTGCCGTCATGGACGTCCGCGAGCTCCTCGCGCTTCTCCACGAAGTTGTAGCCGCGCGCCTTCATCTCCTGGATGAGGTTCCGGCCGTCCTCGCGCTGGTCCCAGAACTGGCGGCCGCCGCCCAGGATGTAATCGACACCGCTGTCCACGTACTGGGCGGCGATCTCCGCCTCCAGGTGGCGGTCCGGGCTGTGGCACACGAAATCGGCGGGCGTGGCGTCGTTGATGCGGCACGTCACGACGAGGCCGGTCTTCTTGCCCAGGGACTGCGCCTGATGGAGCAGAGTGAAGAAGGGTTTCCCGTCCACATCCTGGCCGATGTAGCCGTATTTGGTCTTCTCGCCGGAGGAAAGGGCGGTGCCGCCGGCGCAGGAATCGGTGATGAGCTGGTCCGTGCAGTAGGTCCGGGAATAGCCGGCCACCGGGCAGTTGTCCATATTCAGGTGTCCCCCGTTGAGAGTCCAGCCCACGGTCACGGCCTCCATCGACATGCCGTCGCCGATCATGAAGATGACGTTCTTGATCTTCTTGGACTTGGGCTGCTTGACGACCACGGTCTGGTAGGGCGTCTCGACCTGATACTTGTCGTCCTCGCTGAACTTGTCGTCAGCGTACTTGGACAGGTCCCGGCCGGTATCCACCTGCGCCAACGCGCAGGTGGTCCAGCCCAGAACCAAACCAATCAACAAAACGGTTCTTTTCATATCGCGTACTTTTTAATTGTCCAGTTCGATATGGAATTCCTTCGTCGGCGCCTGGAAGGTGACGACCTTGGTCTCCCCGGGAAGGATCGGGAAGAAATTGTCGCTCCAGGTGACCGGAACCACGAGGTTGCCCGCGGCGTCCTTCGCCTTGAGGATGTTCAGATAGGAGATGACGCCGGACTTGTTCACGAGCGTGACCTTTCCGTCCCCGACGGTCATTTCCACCTCGGCCTTGGGCTGCTTGAAGGCGAAGCCGAGGTCCGCATAGGCCGTGATCGGGGTGATGTACCAGTTGGTCTTCTTCCAATTGTACTCATTGTCCTTCGCCGGGAGGACATAGAAGTTGTCCGCGACGGGCTTGTCGCCGTCGGCGAGGGCGAGGGCCACGAAATGCGGCTTGCCGTCGTAGCGCTTGAGGTCGAACACCGGGACGACTTCCCGGTAACCCACCTTCACGGTCTTGGTCTCCTTGCCGATGGCCTTGGAAGCGGCGTCGAACACCTGCAGGGTGGCCTGCAGCTCGCGGGCGTCGGCGCTCTCATTGACCGCATACACCTTGCGGGTGGCGTAGTCGAACAGGAGCTGGACGGGCTCGCAGGCCTTCTTGGTGCCGTAGTAAGCGGCGGTCGGGACACCGTACCAGTCGTACTGCTGCCAGTACAGGGACGGCCAGGCGGAGTTCAGCATCCACTGGACGATGCCGGTGGTCTTGGGGACGCGGACGCGGAACGCCTCGAACATCGCGCGGGTGCCGTCGTAGTCCACGGCGTGGGCCTTCCGGACGAAGTCGTTCAGGCCGTCGAAGCCGCCGTACAGGCCGTTGATCGTTTCCTGCAGGACCTTGGTCGTGTTCATCGCAGAGGAGGAGGCCGTGCAGTGGTAGTCCCATACGTCGGAGAGCGGCCAGAGGGACTCCTCCGGAATCATCTTCTTCAGGGATTCCAGCTGCGGCAGGTTCGCGCCGATGCCGGTTTCCGTGTTCCAGCCAAAGGCGCCGCCGGCCTCGGCGTCCTTGTACCAATAATCGGCGCCCACATACTCGTACGGGCCTTCCATCTTGGTACCTGACCAGCCCGCAAGGCTCTCCTGGCTCTTCGCGGAGCAGATGTACGGACGGTAGTCTTCGCGCTCATACACAGCAAGATAGCGCTGCTCCAGGTCCGGATTCGGGATGCGGTCGCTGCCGGTCATCCAGGCGATCACGGCCGGATGGTTGTGCAGGCGGGTCACCTGGTCGCGGAAGTACGCGAAGGCGAGGTCCTCGACCTCCTTGCCGTTGATGCAGCCCCAGTTCTTGACCTCGGGCAGGCCGCAGTAATCCTCCCACTCCCACTGGCAGCTGAAGCCGACGAGGGCCATCACGCCCAGCTTGTCGCACAGGTCATAGACAGTGTCGTCCTTGCCCCAGATGTTCTCGAAGCGGATGAGGTTCATGTTCATGTCCATCACGTAGCGGACCTGGCGCTCGATGCTTTCCGGCGTATCGCGGAGGAAGAGGTCGTCCGTCCAGCCGGCGCCCTTGATGAGGATGTCCTTGCCATTCAGGGTCATCTGGCGGTAGCCGTCCTCCGTGAGGCGGCTCTCGATCTTGCGGATGCCGAAGGTGGTCTCGTTGCAGTCGGAGACCGCGCCGGCTTCCTCCACGGCAACCGCGAGCGTGTACAGCTCAGGCTTGCCGAGGTCCCAGCTCCACCACACGCGGGGATTGTCGACATGCAGGATATCGGCCTCGGCCGGGGTCAGGACGATCTCCTTCAGGTCGCCGGCGGCGAGGGAAACCGGCACACGCACCGGGCCGTTCCCAAGATTCAGGACGATTTCCGCGTTGACGGGACGGCTCTCCTTGTTCTGCAGACGCACGCGCACGCAGAGGTCGGCCGTCTTGAAGTTTTCCACGTCCAAGTCGGGGACGACATACACGTCCTCGATGGACACGGCACCGGTGGTGTGCAGGGTGACCGGGCGGGTGATGCCCATCGACTCGTCCAGCGGGCGGGGGTTCCAGTCCACGAAGCCGATGTTCAGGTCGCCCTTTTGCGCGCGGCGCAGCTTGACTTCCAGCCTGTTGCTTCCCTTCAGCAGGTCCGTCACGTCATACTTCCGCTGGATGAACACGCCGAAGGTCGTGTCCGCGGAAGCGAGCTGGTTCCCGTTCAGGAAGATGTCGGCATAGTAGTCCAGGCCGTCGAACACGAGTTCGGCGTGCTGGCCCTTGCCCGGCTTCCCGGAAAAATCGGTGGTATAGGTCCAGGTATCGTCAAAGATGGCTTTGTCCACTTTCTCGTAATTCCGCGCCTCCAGCAGGCCTTCGCAGAAGTAACCGGCGTCAGCGAGGGTGCCGGCCACCGTGGAGGGCGCCTGGGCGGCGAACGTTTCGGACACGCCCTCGCGGGAGAGGGTCCATCCCTCGGCGAGAACGTGGCGGTTCCCGGCCGGAACCGCATTCTTCGGGCTGCACGCTGTCATGGCCACGGCCAGAGTAATGAAGATGATTCTTTTCATAGCTAAATCAAAGATGCTCCGAGGACCGGAATGTTATCGTCGGTACAGATGTCGAGGGTGAGCCGCTCGACGGCCTTCCCATAAGGGAAACTCTCGCGGATGTATTCTTCCATGGCCTGGCGGAAGAAGGGATAGTTGTTCGCGATGCCGCCGGCCAGGACGATGTGCGTAGGATCGTAGGCGTACATCACGGTGCACACCAGGGCGCCGAGATGCTGGCCGAACTCGTCAAACAGGAGGAGGGCGTCGGGATCCCCCTCTTTGGCCTTCGTCGCCGCGTCACGGCTGTCCCAGCCTGCGCTGGTGAAGAACTTCTTGCCGCAGTAGTCTTCCAGGATGCCGTCCTTGTAGGGCAGGCAGCCCAGTTCGCCGGCGCCGCAGTTGGCCCCGCAGAACAGTTGTCCGTCCAGGACGATGCCCATCCCCACGCCGGTGCCCAGGGTGACGACCACGAGGGACTCGGGCTTCGTATCGGCCGGGTAGGTGCCGTAAACGCCCATCGCGAAGCAGTTCGCGTCGTTGTTCACGCCCACGGGGACGCCGAAGCGCTTCTCCAGCCGCTCCTTCAGCGGAACGACCGTCCAGGAAGGGATGTTCTGCGTGTCATACACGATTCCCTGCTTGACGTCCACGACCGAAGGGACGCCGATGCCGATCTTTTCCGTTCCGGCGCGGAAAACCTTCTCGATCTGGGCGGCGAGGTAGTCCAGGGTCTCATCGAGCGTCATCTCCGGGCGGAAAGAAGGGGTGTGGATCTCCTGGATGATCTTTCCGTTTTCGACAAGGCCGAGGCTCAGGTTGGTGCCCCCGATATCAATTCCTAATGTGGCCATACTATTATTATTAAAGTTCTAGTGTTCCTTTTTCCGGCACGTTTGTTAAAATTTTTAAAATTAAAACCTGTACGCACCTTGATATTTGCAAAATTAGATACAAAGGACCAAGGATAAACGAATATTTGCGTATTTGAACACACAAAATGCGTCAATCTATTTGCGCCCTGTTTTTTTTTCGCCATCTTTGGCTTCAGAAAACCAATACGCCTGACCATGAACACCAAAACGCTCCTTTCCCTCGCCGTGTGCCTCCTCGCCACCGCCTGCGCGAAACCCTGCCGGATCGTCTGGACCGAAGGTCCCACCGACCCGGAAACCGGGAAGACCATCCATACGATGACCATCCAGAATCCGCCCGCCGGGACGGACTGGACCCTCTGGTTCTCCCAGTTCCGCACGCCCGTCACGATGCAGGAAGGGGCCAAGGCGGAAATCCTCCACCACGGCGGCACCCTGTACCGCGTCGCCCCCACGGCGGACGCCGGCGGGGAGGACATGGTCCTCTGCTACGAAGCCCGCGCCCTGGTGAACCAGTGCCGCGCCCCGGAAGGCTTCCATCTCCAGGTCAAAGGCAAGAAACCCGTCCCTGTGGAGGTGGAATACGTTTTTCTCCCGGCGGAACCGGTGCATACGTTTGACTATAAGCCCGCCGACCTCACCGCCTACGACATGATTCCCCGGCTGAAGAAAGTCGAGCCGCTCGAGGGTACGACTACGTTCGATGACGACGACATCCCCGTGTTCCCGGCCGAGGGCAAGCCGCACGGCTGGTACCGGATCCGGCTGGACGGGTCGATCCGCATCGAGTTCAACGACGACGACGGCGCCTACTACGCCTCCGTCACGCTCGCCAACCTCAAACGGAACGCGAAGGACGGCACGGTCCCGTCCGCCGTCATCGAAGACTGGCCGGACCTCCCCTACCGCGGCATCATGCTGGACGTGAGCCGGAACTTTACGGGCAAGGACGACCTCCTGAAACTCATCGACATCCTGGCCCATTACAAGGTGAACCGCCTGCACCTGCACTTCGGCGACGACGAAGGCTGGCGCGTGGAGATGGACGGTCTCCCGGAGCTTACTTCCTACGGCGCCTACCGCAGCATTCCGACCCTGAACGAGGACGGCTCGATTTCGGAGCCGGATGCCCTGTTCTACTCCTACTGCGTCACCCCCGACCGGAACGACACCAAGACCACCGGCAACGGTTTCTACACCAAGGCCGATTACATCCAGATCCTCAAGTATGCGGAAGCCCACCACATGCTCGTCGTCCCCGAGTTCGACATCCCGGGCCATTCCCGCGCCGCGGTCAAGTCCATGGAATACCGCTTCCGCACGACCGGGGACGCCACCTACCGGCTCTTCGACCCGGCGGACACGTCCAAGTACAATTCCGCGCAGGACTACTGCGACAACGTGATCGACGTTTCCCTGCCCTCCACCTACGCCTTCATCGAGAAGGTTTTCGACAACCTCATCGCCCTTCACAAGGAGGCCGGCGTCCCGCTGGAAGCCGTCCACATCGGCGGTGACGAGGTGCCGGACGGCTCCTGGGAGGGCTCTCCTTCCTGTCAGGCGCTGATGGCGGCGAACGGCGTGACGGACGTCGCCTGGCTCAAGGACTACTTCACGAACCGCGTGCTGGACATCGCCGAAGCCCGCGGCGTCAAGATCGCCGGCTGGCAGGAGGTCGCACAGCATCTGAAGCCCGCCACCTACGAGCGGATCAAAAGGAACCTCGGTTTCACGAACTTCTGGGCCGTTTCCCGCGACCGGGAAAAGATCGGTTACACCTTTGCCAACGACGGGATCCCCGTGGTCCTCTCAAACTCTTCCAACGCCTATTTCGACCTCGCCTACAACTGGTCCAAGACTGAGCGGGGGCACTCCTGGGCGGGATTCATCGACGAGCGCCGCTCGTTCTCCTTCCTGCCGTACGACCTGTACAAGTCCGTCCGCTGGGACGACCAGGGTCTCCCGAAGGACCTGGCTTCGGCCAGCGAGGGGAAACCGGCCCTGACCCCGGAAGGCAAGCCGTACATCCTGGGCGTGCAGGGACAACTGTGGTCGGAAACGCTCCGCAATTTCGACCACGTGACCTATTATCTGTTCCCGAAGGCGCTCGGCCTGTTCGAGCGCGGCTGGAACGCCTCCCCGGCGTGGGCGGAGACCACCCGGCCGGACGACCCGGCCTTCGTGGCGGATTTCGACCGTTTCTTCACGACCATCGTGGAACGGGAGTACCCGTATTACCAAAGCCTCGGCATTTCCTGGCACAGACACTGACCCTCCGATGATCCGCGTTCTGATCATATCGGACTTCACGGAATCCTTCTCCCACAAACTCCTGGCGGGAATCGTGGACTATTCCCGGCGCAAGGAGCAGTGGATCATCCGCCGCATGCCGCCGGAATACAAGGCGAAGATCGGTATCCCGGGCGTCATCCGCGTCGCGAAGGAATGGGATGTGGACGCGGTCATCGGCCAGTTCGAGCCCACGGATGACGTGGGTCTGTTCGCCGAGAACGGCATCGTCGCTATCGCACAGGACTATAAGAAGCGGTTCGCCTCCATCCCGAACATTACGGCCGACTACCTGGGCACCGGCCGGATGGCGGCCCGGTTCTTCCTGGAGCGGGGCTTCCGGAATTTCGGCTTTTTCGGATTCAACGACGTATGCTGGTCGGACGAGCGCTGCGATGGTTTCCGGCGGGAAGTGGATGCCGCCGGTTTCGGCGGCTCCTTCTATTCCTACCGGATGCAGGAGATCGCCATGGTCTGGCATTACCAGCGCAACCGGCTGCGCGAATGGCTCCGGAGCCTCCCGAAACCCATCGCCATCATGGCCTGCGACGACAACCAGGGATCCAACCTCATCGAGGCCTGCCACGGTATCGGCATCAAGATTCCGTCGGAAGTGTCCGTGATCGGCGTGGACAACGACGAGACTCTGTGCAGCCTGGGCAGCACCACCCTATCCAGCATCCAGATCGACATCGAAGAGGGGGGGCGGGAGACAGCGGCCCTCGTGGAGCGGTTGGTGACGGATCCTTCCGCCCCGGTACAGGATGTCGTATTGAAGCCCATCAAGATCGTAGGCCGGATGTCCACGGCGGCTTTCGCCACGGAAGACCTGCAAATCCAGAAAGCCATCCTGTACATCCACAAGAACGCCCTGAAGAAGATTTCCGTGAGCGACGTGATGGCGGAAGCGGCCCTGTCACGGCGCCTCCTCGAGCGGCGCTTCAAGAGCGTCACCGGCAAGACGCTTTACGAGTACATCACAGACCAGAAGCTCAAGCATTTCGCCGAGCAGCTGGAGGAAACGGACGAACAGGTGATCAACATCGCCCTGTCCATGGGCGAGAACGATACCAAGAGCATTTCCCGCCGGTTCAAGCAGCTGTACGGCTGCACGCCGGTGGAATGGAGAGAGCATAAACGCAAGAAACAGTCATGATGAAACGGTTATTCCTGGCCGCCTGCCTCGCCGCGGCCACCCTTGTCGCATCGGCCCAGCAGCCGGACATCGAATCGCACCTGAAGGCCCATCCCGAGCTCCTTGCGGGCACAGACTACCTTTGTCCGACCGGCCCGGCGACGCTCACCAAGGCCCCGAAGGGCTACAAGGTCTTCTATATCAGCCACTACGGACGCCACGGTGCCCGGTACGCCTGGCAGAGCGACATCTACGAATGGATGAACAGCACCCTCTCCGAGGCCGCGGAGGCAGGCAACCTCACGGAGTACGGCCTGGACTACAAGCGCCGCTTCGACAGCCTGTACCCGGAGGTCCGCTACCGCGTGGGCGACCTCTCCCGCAAGGGCTGGAAGCAGCAGGAAGCGCTCGCGGAGCGGATGTACAAGAATTTCCCGAAGGTGTTCCCCGACGGGGCCGAGGTCCGCGCGTGGACTTCGACCTCTACCCGCTGCGTCATGACGATGTCCGCCTTCTGCCAGGGATTGAAGGGAATGAATCCGAAGATCGACTTGTACGAGAACTTTGGCAAGGTATTTCTGCCGGCCATCCTTCCGCAGGACAGCGGCAACCCCTTCCGGGACAAGAATTTCGAGCAGACGCCGGCGAAGGTTCCCGAGACCTGGCGGCAGTTCATCGACCGCACCATCGACACCAAGGGCATCCTCGGCCGCCTCTTCAAGCAGGTCGACAACGCCGTCAAACCGGAAAAGCAGTGGGACTTCCTCTCCTACCTCTGGTTCTACGCGCAGGGCATGAACAGCCTGGACACGGACCTGGATTTCAATGACCTGTTCACGGACGAAGAACTCATCGACCTCTGGAAGATCGACAACTTCCAGTTCTACACCGAGATCTGGCCCACGCACAAGGGCTACCAGCCCATCGTGGACGACATCATCGCCAAGGCCGACGACCGCATCGCCGAAGGCCGCATCGGCGCCGACCTCCGCTTCGGCCACGACTACACGATCCTCCCCCTGATGCAGATCCTGGACGTGAACGGGATGGGCCACGACAACCTCTCCGCCGACGAGATCGCCTATTGGAGCCAGACCTACAACGTCCCCATGGGCGCCAACCTCCAGTTCGTCTTCTACCGCTCCGCCCGCAAGCCGGAAATCCTCTTCAAGGTGCTCCTCAACGGCGAAGAAGCCCGCCTCCCCCTGGAGACAGGCCATTGGCCGTATTACGACTGGCAGGCCTTCAAGGCCCGGTACGGGAGGTAGGTGACTGGCGCTCTGCGAGATAACATAGGAGAGGTGCACTTTTTTGTGCACCTCTCACTTTTTATGCGACTGACTATGAGCTAGTTGCGAGAATTTGCCGCGAGTTCGCCGCGGGATTCTGTCATTGTTTTCGCGCATTTCTAAAGGTAACTTTGCACCAAGTCAAACCCTTAAAACATTGCGCCATGGAAATCAAGAAAACTGAAAAGGCCAGCCTCGAGAACAAGCGGCTGATCTTTGCCGAGCTGGGGCTCATCGCGGCCCTGCTCGTGGTCTTCGCGGGCTTTGAAAGCTCCACCCGCGCGAAGGAAGTCGCCCTCCTGCAGGGGAACACCGTTATTGACGATGAGGACGATATTATGGCGATCCCGCTGGATACGCCTCCGCCCGCACCGGAAGCTCCGGCCCTGCCGATGCTGTCGGACGAACTCCAGATTGTCGATGACGACGTCACGGTCGACCTGGACTTCCAGAGCCTGGACGATACCGATGTCCCCGTGGACATCCAGGAATATGTCCGCCAGGATGTCGTTGAAGAGGAAGTGGAGGACGACCCCATCCCGTTCGTTACGGTCGAGCAAAAGCCGACCTTCAACGGCGGGGATGCGAACGGATTCGCGAAGTGGGTGAATTCCAAGCTCGTCTATCCGGAGATTGCCAAGGATAACGGCATCGAGGGCCGTGTCACTCTCCAGTTCACCATCGGGAAAGACGGCCGGCTCCAGGACGTGAAGGTGCTGAATTCCCCGGACGAGTCCCTGGCCCAGGAAGCCGTCCGAGTCGTATCTTCCTCCCCCAAGTGGGAGCCGGGCCGCCAGCGTGACCGCGCCGTCAAGGTCTCTTATACCTTCCCTGTCATCTATCGACTGCGTTAGCGAACGACAGAATTTCGGTGGTTAACAGCAGGTTTTAGTGCAGTTGCGAGAAACCCAAAAATCGGGATTCTCGTAACTGCCTGATTATCAACATATATTAATTACGCGTCTGCGAGAAGGTTTTTTCGGAATTGTTTGCACCCTTGGAAGGGAATGCCGACCTTTGCATCAGTGAAAAACCACAAAAAACAATAGATATGGAAATCAAGAAATCCGAAAAAGCCAGCTTGGAGAACAAGAAACTGCTCTTCACGGAGATCGGCCTCGTGGTCGCGCTCGGTATCGTGTGGGCAGCTTTCGAGCATTCTTCCAAGGACGCGCAGGTGGCTGTCCTCGAGGACACCACCCAGGTCCTCGTCGAAGAGGAAATGGTCGCCATCCAGAATGACACCCCTCCGCCGCCCCCCGAGGCCCCGAACATCCCCGTCCTTTCCGACCAGATCGACATCGTGGACGATGACA
>Ga0247611_10006607_pt1 | contig 14812 bp, 1 predicted proteins | sample 177DNAGHGhighgp2_FD_192422 | JGI IMG/M metagenome (GOLD analysis project Ga0247611, IMG submission 192422) | Sheep rumen microbial communities from Palmerston North, Manawatu-Wanganui, New Zealand - 1770 DNA GHGhigh gp2 | ecosystem: Host-associated > Mammals > Digestive system > Stomach > Rumen ...
CAATCCCCAATCCCCAATTTTCATTTTCCAAGAAACTACTATATAATTTAAATTTTTAATAAAAAATATATAAATATTTTACCTAAAAAAAATATAATTAATAATAACCAATTTCTGCACCATTTTCATCATCATCATCATTATCATTATCATTATCATCATCATTATCTTCATTGCCATCATAGTCATAATCAATTTCATGATATAAATCATTATTCTTTTTATCTCTCTTTTCATCTTGGACTATATCACTATTATTATCATCATCACTTTCATCATTTTCTTTTTTTTGTTTTTCTTTTTGGAACTTACTAAAGTATTTATTTAGCAAAAATTGGTCTCCACCTAGATATTCATATAACTTTGTAGCTTGGCCAATAATAACAATTGGATTATTTTCATTACTATCAAATATTGCATTTAATTCAATTACAAATTCTTCATTATCTACAAAACCATATTCATCCCATAGCTCTTGCTTAGATAAATAATAAAATAATAGATTGTTTTCATCAATTTCTTTTTGCCCCCTTTTTCCAGCTAAATATCTTGAAATTAATCTTCTGATTGCAGTCGACAATTTTTGCTTTGTGATAATGTGCTCATTTTCATTTTTAGAAAAGAAAGAATCTACTTTTTGTTTTATTTTATCATTTAATTCCATTAAATAATAATCTTCTAAATTATCTTTTATTTTTTCCCAACAAATTAATTCAAAAATATTATAAATATTTATCAATGAATCAACAGTAAATAATTCTTTATCTAAAGGATCATTAAATAAGTCCGTCAATATATTTAAGCTTTCATTTATATTATTTTGCTCAATAATTTTTGATATTAATTCAGTTTTAGCATAATTTTTTTCTAAAATAATATCAATTAAAATTTGTAATGAAAATAAAAAGTCTGTCATTTTTTTACTTTCTCTTTTTTCAAAAGGATTTTTGTAATTCATTATTATCTCCAATTCTTTATTATTCAATTCTCTTGCTTTATATTTTTCAATGAAAATAGTCATAATATTGCTTTTATTTCCTCTAAATCCTTCAAATTGATAAACGATATATCTAAGACAAGTATCATTATCTGAAACAAATTTTTTTATAGAAGGTAAAATTTCAGCAGCTAACTCATCTTCAATTAAGTCATAATTATAGTGAATAACTCCATAATCTTTTTGATAAGAATTTTTAATGATAATGTTATTCATAACATCTTTAAGATGAGGAAGCTTAATAATATCACTTTCTTGACAATCTTGAATCATGATTTCTTGCTCAAATAGTGCAGAATAGTTTTTATGATTTAGATTTTTTGAATTTATAACAGTATTAATAAATTGATTTTGCCAATTTATCATTTCTTTATACATAGCAGCTAATACCATTCCATAATCAAATTCTCCAACATCAACACAAAAATTAGATAAATATTGACTATTATCTAAATCATTATAATACATTCTTTTATTTTTATCAGTGAAGGCATGGCATTCATATTGATTAATTAAAGGTCTTAACTTTTGATAATAAGTTATAAATTTATCAATTAATTCTTCATATGCTTTCATTTCTTCCTTTATTTTTATTTTTCTGGCTTCTTCTCTTGTTAATTTATATGAATATGTATTAATTATAATATTGCATAATTCATTAATAGTAGGTAAATATCGAAGGTATTTAATTTTTGGTTTTTCTTCGAGTAAATAATTTATTATTGGATAATATTCTATATTTTCTTCTAATGAATTAAATTCTCTTTTGAAATCTTCTATATCAGGTAATTTTGATATTTTAAAAAATTTCATATCTGGAAATTCTTTATCAATATTAATATTAGAAGATTCTAATAATATTAATTTATCTGATATTTTGATATTATCAGTCATTAAATTATTATTATTTATATATTTATCAATTGAAGATTGATTAGTCAATTGTTCAGTTATAATTTTTTCAATTTCATTTTCAAAATTATTTAGCTTTGAATCAGTATCAAAGTCTTTTTGCTTATTCATAATTGCTATAACTTTATCATAAATAATATTCATAAAAATTCTCACATCAGGTACTTGCTTTATTTTTAGTTCGTAATCTATTATTTGCCAATCTTTTTCCATTATTTCAAAACAAGTCATAGAATCAATTAAATTATTGTTTAAATATTCATCAGATAGATATCCTTGGATATTTGAATAAAAAATAAATCCATGCAAAATATAATTTAATATTCTAAATGTAATATAACTCATTCCTCTAATATTTGTTCTTTTTTTTAAAAAATAGTCTTTTGCTTCTTTTTTAAGTCCTTTGAATAGTTCATTTTTTTTTTTATTAACTTCAGCTTCTAAATCTTTCAAAAGAATGAAAGGAATATTTTTATCAGAAAAATTAAAATTTAAATAAAAATCTTTATAAAAATTATTAAAAAATATTCTTTTATGACCTTCTCTCCTGTGTAATATATGATTTTTTCCTCCTATTATCTGATTGCATTTTGGACAATTAAATTCTGTTGTGGGAAAAGAGCAATGGTCAATAGTATAATGATATCCACATGAGCATAAATATGCATTATAAGTTGGATCCTTATTAAAATTTTGTTTTATTATATCAAAAGTTTTAATGAAATCATTGATATTAGCTAATTTACCTGGAATCATATTTTCATTAATAGTTTTAGCAGCATTATTAGTTAATAATAAATAATAAAAATTTTTAAAATTTTTTTTGCACAAAACATTAAAAACAAACCTCCAAGCATAAAATAATATTTCAAATTTACCAATTATTTTTTCTTTTTTATCTTCCATTCCTATATTTTGTAATAATTTATTTTTAAATGAATTTTGATTAATTATTAAGGATCTAAATTTATCTTCTTTTGAATAGGGTTTAAATTCTAACATGGAAAATAAATTTGCTTTAACTATGTCAATATCATTTTTCTCTTTTTTAATAATTTCATTTTTATTTAAAATTAATTTATATAAAGTGAAATATATATATGAGAATATAATATCTTTAAATTCATATTTTTTTAAATTTTTTGGTATAGCTTGATTATTATTTTTTATTTTATCATAAAAGTCTTTATATGATTTAAAATCTTCATTCTCATTATTATCCAGAGAAAAAGAAGGTAATATATCATAAAAAAAAATTTTTGAGTTTTTCAAATCAAATTTAGAGAAATAAATATCGAATTCAAATATTTTATCTTCTTCCATAAATTTAAGAAAATCTTCGTAATTATTATTTTTTTTTTTTAAGCATAATTTTAGGACATAATATTTTATTTCATTATTAATTAGTGTATCTTCCAAAAACAATAATTTATTGATATCTGTCCTTTCACTTAAATATTGGTATCCTTTGTTAAATATTATATTTACATAATTATCTAAATATCTTTTGATATAAGCAATACAGAAATTTTTACCTAAAATATCATATATATTCTTATTATTAATTTTATTATTATAAAAATCTTTAATAAATTTAATTGCAAGACCTAAATAATCTTTTGATAAACCTTCACACATTTTTTTATATAAATTTTCTTTATTTTTTTCTTCTTTTTCTAAAATTTTATCAAAATAATTTTTGCAGCAATGCTCATAATAATATATAATTAATTTAGTTAGTCCAGGATAATCTCGATTTAATATACTTTTCAAAGTATAATATTTATCATTCTTAGAATTTGTAAAACCTAAAAAATGTTTTTTACATGAATCCTCTTTTCCAATTAAGCATTGCTCAGGTTCTGGTCTTCCCAAAATTAAGCTTATTAATGAGTATGATTTTTCTATTAAATTTTGGTTCGAAAATTTAGGATCATCTGGGATCAATAATTTTATTAGGTTTTCCCTATTTATTATAATATCAATTGATTTATATCTATTTAAAATAATAGAATTCATTAATTCTGAATATTTATTGGAATTTTCTCCTAAAATACTTTTCAAACAATTATTGATTAAAATATAATTATTTTTTAATTCTTCATATTTTTTTAACGATAGTAATTGAGTTTCTTCCATTATTTTTTTAAAAAGTATTTCATATTGATAAATATTTGTTTCTTTATTTTCTTCTTTCTCATAGTATTCGAAAAGTTTTATAATTATTTCAAAAATGAATAATTCTTTGCTAAATAATAAAAATTTTTTTTCTAATTTGAATAAATTTGTTATATAACATTTTATCTTAGTGAAAAATTGATATATATTGAAAAAAGTTTTATTTTTTAAGAAATCAATTATTTGTACTAATAAACTTTCCATTACATAAAAAAAACAAATTTTATTTATTTGGCTATAGTCAGGGTTTCTATCACTATTTTCCATAGATACTTTTTTCTTGATAATCAAATCTTTAATATAATTTATTGTATTTTTTTTATACATATCTTTGTTCATGAAATTAAATAATTCTAAGAGATGATATATTTCTTTGGAATAACTTTCTATAAAATTTAAGACATTTACAAGAAGATCTAAATAAAAATTTGTATTATCATCATTAATATCTTTATTAATAATAATATTATCATTATCTTTTTTATCATTAAATAAATCAAGAAAAGAAGGAAGTATTTCAATTTCTTCTTTTTCATCAGAACAGAAATCAATATTTAAATCATCATTTAATCTTGTTTTTAATCTAATTTGAATAAGTATATCTAATAGTTGAATCAGGGAATTATAATCACTATTAAAAGCATTTCTCCTCATTAAAAATATATGAAAACAATCGCTAAATAAATCTTTAATCAAATTCTTATTTCCACTCTTTAATATATTTTCAATAAATGGAAAATTTATTAATTCATTTTTTAAAATATAATTTAATTCCTTTATTTTTTCTATATATTTATCTTTTTCTATTCTTAAGTTTTCATTTGATATTTTTTTATTCATTATAATTGTCTCTTTTTCCAAATATTTTTTAGAGATATTATTTTTAATAAAATTAAAAATATTTTCATTAATAATTTTTTGAATAAAAGGAATTCTTATTCCAAATAATAATTTGGTTTCAATTTTATTAATTAAATTTATACCATTGAAATTTATTTTATTAGTATCAATATTACAAATATTTTGGATATAATTATTTATTTTTTCTTTTATTAAATCATATTTCATTAAATCTTTATTAGCAATCAAAGAACTTAATATTTGTTGTTGATCGAATAAATATATTAATTTTATCATATTAATTAAGAGTTGTTGTTTTAAATATATTGTTAAGGTATCTAAAAAATCAGAATCACCTTTGTTTATGATATCATTGAAAAAAATGGATTTCAATAAATCATTTTCATTTTTTAGCAGAGAAATTATACCTTTTATAATTAATTCTTTTATATCTATAACTATCTTATAAACAAGCTTGTTTTTATATTCATTTTCATTTCTAATTTCTACATTTTTATTAATAAAATTATTCTCATTTTCTATTAGAATATTTTTATTAATAATATTATATTTGAAAAGTCTTAAACAATCATTATTGATTGATTTATTTATTAAACTATTTTCCACTATTAATTTATGAATAATTTCTTCATTTGAAGATGATAATAATTCCAAGAAATTTGAATATTTATTATTAATATTATCTATAAAATATTGAGGAGTTGATGAAAGAAACGATATAAAATTACTATTATTATTTTCAAAGTTATTTTCCTTTATTTTTTTGCCACAATCACTTATTCTAGAAACATGAATTAATATTATAAATAATTTAGCATTTTTATTTTCTTCTTCTTCATTATTATTTGAAAGAAAGTGTTTTTCTTTATAATCATTTATTATATTATGAATATTCTCTAATTTAGTCAGATCTTTTTCCCTAAATCTCACTAAAAATAAATTAGATTTATTTTCAGTCATAAAATTAATAATAGATTTCTCTATTATATTTATTGAATTAATATCACTTACTTTTATTTCTTTTATAGATTTTCGGTTTATCTTTTCATTAAAAAATTTATTTTTAATTGATTCATTATTACCAAACAAAATATCATTAATAAATGAGAAAGTATATATAATTGATATTTTATCTTTTGTTTTCTCAATAAAATTTTTTAAATTATATCTATAATTGTCTTTGTAATAATTCATTATATTTTCATAATAGAAATTATATTTTGCTTTAAAACCAAACTTTTGAATAATAATCATTAAATCTTCAGTAAATGTAGGTGAAATTTTACTCAAAATGAATTTAATAATTTCATTTTTTTCTATTATTTTTTTTTTGGAAGCATTATAAACAAGGCCTCTAACTTCTTCTTTACTAATAAATTTAATATTTTTATTTAATTTTGTTATTTGATTGTTATTATTATTATCATTAGGATTCATAGAAAATTTAAAGGAGATGATTTCTTTTAATGTTGAATAAATTTCATCTGATAAAGATATTAATTTACTACTTAATATATTAGTAAAAGATATTATATGCTTTTCAAATCTATTAAGAAAAGGAGGATCTTCATTAGAAATGTTTTTTTTATCAACTAAAACTATGACTTTAAAATTATCATTTACTAAAGATAAAGATCTAGACTTTCCTAACTTTGCAAAATTTGTTCCTTGTAAATTAATGAAGCTTTTATTAAATAATTCATATAATGAAGGATAAATAATTTCTAAATCTTTTAGAATAAGGATATTTTCTGTTTCCATTTGACATTTGATTTTATATAATATTTTATCATAATAATAATTGTCTTTTTCATCTAATTTAAATTTGCTCCCCACAAATGTAACTACTTTTTTTGTTTTTAAAATTTTAGCTTTTTTTTCTTCAAAATTATTAATTTCTTCATTTTTATTATCAATTATTTGATTATTAATTTCATTTATCATACAATTTAAAATATCTTTACTTATAAAACTATCTGATATCATCAATAAATATCTACTATCTTTATCATATAAATTATCCTTAATACATTCCAATAATTCATATTCTTTTAAATTTTCTAATTTTTTTTCTTGATAAAATAATTCATTAAAATATGATTTAAATTCATTTATACTATTCTCTAATCCACCAAAGTTTCTTTCAATATTTTTCATGCAAATTTTAAATAAAATCTCATCATCATTATTTCCTTTCAATATATTTTGACTTTTAATAATGTCTGAAATTACATTTTTGATTAAACTATAAAAATCTCTAGTACCATGGAAAAACTTATTTTCATCATTTTTAATTTTTTTATCTTCAATAAATTTATAATAAGCTTTTGATAAATATTTAAAGAAAGTTCCATATTTTTCATAATAATTTTCTTTATTAATTTCATATGATTTGACAATCTCTTCAGCAGTTATTATCAAATCATTTTCATCCGGCTCTTGAACAACTATATATATAACTCTATTCATTTTTGAAGCATCCAAAGCCCAATTTGTAATTCCTATAAAAGGAATTTTATCTTTTTCATTTTCCAATTCAAAATGAGTAACTTTTAATGGATTATTTATACTTAATTCAGCCAATCCCATTTCATCCATTAAAACTAAAAATAATTTCTCTTTGTTACTTTCTTCTTTTTGCATTTCTCTGGCATTTTTAAAAACTTCCACTATATCTTCAGTTTTTGTATTCAAAGAACCTTGTATTTTTTTAATTATTAATTCAGGAAAAGATTTACATAAAAAAGACTTGGAACCTTCTTTGCCTTTCATACAACTCTCTAATATTTGTATGCATAACGTTTTGCTTCTTCCTGGTTTTCCACATATAATAAGAGGAATTTTATTGATAATGCAATATAAAGAACTAAATAAATTTTCTTTTAATGCTTGATTTTTAGCAATACCAATAGGAATTGTTAAACTATTTATTATATAATCCATTTCCAAAGAAGGAATTTTTAAAAAATCTCCATTGAAATATTTGTTTTGAGGATCTATTTTTTCTACAAATTCTTTTCTTGTTTCTTTATCTGGAAGTCGTAAATAATAACAGATAAAAAGACTTAAATTTATTGCCGAATGATAGATAAAAATGTTAGGCTTATTTTGATAAAATAAACTTATTTCATTATTCAAAATTTTAAATCCTTCACCAATAAAATTTTCATCTTCTTTTGACCTTTTTTCAATGAAATTAACAAAAAAATTAAAAAATAAAATAAATCTATTTACTTCTCTAAGACTGACAACAGAAATATCATTATTCTCTTTGGTATAATTTTGTGAAAAACTAATACATTCAATTTGCATATCAATTAATTGGTCACATAATAATTTTTCTTCTTTATTACTTTTATAGTTTTTAAATAATGATATTGTAGATAGTTTTATCATACTTTTAATATATTGCTTTTCATCTTCTACTTTTAAATTTCCAAAATTAAAGACAAAATTAAGCAAAGAATGAGGAAGAGGATTAACTGTATATACCAAATTATTAGTAGGGGCTTTTTTATGAACTAATAAAGAATCCATTTTTCTTTTTTTTAATAATGGCCGATATGGATTGCATGCCGCTATAAAAACAAAACGCTCATTAATAGGATTATTCCTGTATGTTTTTTTACATAGTATTTCAGATAATAGTCCCAATGAATTGCATGTATTAATTTCATCAAAAAATACCCAAATTTGTCGATTATTAACTTCTTGTTTTTTGCTTTCTAAAATTTCAACTTCACTTCTAAATAAATTTCTTTCTTTTTGTGGAATATCATAAAAATCTTTAACTTTATTATTAAGTAAAATTTTGTCTTCTTCTTCTACTTCTTTTTCTAAATTTTTAATGAAATCTATTATATCTTTGTCAGTAGTCCCTGAATGAATATTTAATTTTTTTATTTCAATATTTTTTTTATTAATTAGCTTAAAAGCCATTTCTATTAATGTCGTTTTACCACAACCAGTTTCTCCCATCATTATCACTGGTATTTTTGCTCTTATACGTAATAAAATTAAAATAACTTTTATGAAATTATCAGTTGTATATACATAATTTCCAACTATATTTTTTAGCTCTTCTTCAGATAAACCTTTTACATCTAGAAATCTTAATAGCATATTAAAAATTTCTTTATCATTTAAAGATTTTAAATTTTTTAATTTTTTATATATCATATTTTGAGTATTATATAATTTTTCTAGAACTTTAAATTCTTCTTGATTTTCGGAGCATGTTGTAAGAAACATAACGCTATTTCCATCATTATTAAAAACAACTAAGCTTGGTCTAATATCATCATAAGTTATACTATCAATTTTAATTTTTAATGACTGATTAATAGAAGAATCATCATAATTAAAATTTTGAAGTTTTATTAAATTTTCATAAGGGCCCACTGTAAAATGCTTTGTTATTTTAATTAAATAACCAATTATTAATTTTCTAATATTGAGTGCCTCTACAGGTGTCATTCCTACTGCTTGAGCATTTTCTTTTAATGTTGATGGACAAAAGCTAAGGCATGAATTAAATTTTTCAAATTCACAACAAAGGACATTCACAAAAGTATTTATTTGGTATAAATTAGGTTCTTTTATATCTAAATATTTTAAAATTATTTGTCTAGATTCAACTTCATTATTAATACAATCCTTATCAAAATTTATATTTTTATTTTGTATTTCATCTTTTTCATAAAGATATAATATTGTAGATACTATTTTTAATTCCCTTGTTAATTTAATTTCAGGTAAATTATAAATTTTCTTTTCAGGTAAAAGATTTAATATTTTATATGTATTTAGATAGGAATTAAAAGAATTTTCTAACTCAATGTATATTAAGTCATTTGGTCTGATATAAATAATATTTTCATTCACTTCAAATTTTTTTAAAAATACCAATTTAAATAATAAATCTTTCACTAAATTGATTTCTTTTGTCTTTGTTAAATCTATATGCAAAATATATTTTGTAATATTATTATTTGAAGTATTTGGAATTGCTGTATTTATTCTTTCAATTAAATCCTCTTTTGTCATTTCTCCTCCTATTGGTAAATATATTAATTTTGAATTTTTATCTTTTTGATTAAAAATATATGTAGATTTTCCTAACCCACAGACTCTAGAATTTATTATTTGTATATTAATATCATCTAATTTTTTTTCAGGACAATTTAAATCAAAGTTTATTGATTTAATATCTTTTAATTTTAATATAGATTGATGAAATTCAGAATCCTTAATACTAAAAAATATAAGTAAACAGCTTGCCATCATTTTTCCTTCTATTTTTCCTTTTTTATTTAAAATATTAAGTAAATAGCTTTTTTGAGTATTATTAAGATATTCAGGAATAGCAATCGTAAATAAGGAATTTATAGTGCAAAATATGGCTTTAGAAATAAAACTATTGATTTCTTCAAGTGTTGTATCTGTATTACAAAATAAAATATTACTATTTGCAGGTTTTCTTCCAGTTAAACTATTATATATTAAATTAATATCATATTCATCTAGACAAGATGCAAAAAAATAAAAACCTTTATAAAAATTATTTTCATTTGATATAATTTTATTAATTGAATATATATCTTCAATTTTTTTCCCATTAAATGATAATTGTTCTTTTATATATTTTATAATATTGTTTATCATATTTTCATATATATCATTATTTAAGCTATCATCAAATTTAAAATTATCATTAAAATTAATAATTAATCCATTTGACACACAACTTATTAGATCCTTAATTTTATTATATTCTTTGTTTTGCAAACAATTATTTATTAGGTATAACTGCCTTCCATAAAATGATCTTATTTCATTTGATTGAGATAATTTTAGTAATAAAATTTTCTTGCAATTTTTTTTAATATTTTTAAAAAGATTTATTAAATCAAGATAATTATATTTATTTGATTCATAAACACATCTCATTTTCATAACTTCAATAATGAAATTAATATTAAATTTCTTAGGATAGCCATAAACTAAATATAATTTATTAATTAATAAATTTAATTTTTTAATAACTTTATAAAAAGATATAAATCTTTTTATATAAGTTTCATTATTTTCTTTTTTTATAGATATAAAAACTCTTTGATATAGTTCATCAAATTCATCAGAATTTATCATGATTTTATATGAATTATTATTAATTGTTTTGATATAATATCCAAGTATTTTATAAGATTTACTAGTTATATTAAAATAAAAATTTGATGAATTTAATATATCTTTGACTTTTGAAAAAATACCACTTTCTCCTTTAAAATATTTTTCAAATAACTGTTTAATTTGATGGTATCTATTTACAACATCCAAATAATATCCGAATTTCTCTTTATTAAACAAGCCAGAAATAAATGCTTCTATTAATTCAAAAGTATTTTTAATTTTAGAAATATCTTCATTTAAAAATCTAACAACTTTTAAAAATTGATCAATTTCAAATAATTTTAATTCTTTCTCATCTGAATCTAAATAGAATTGTCTTAAATTTTCAATTTTGCTTATTTCCTTTTCTTTTAAAAATAAAAAAATTTCCTTATTGATAAAAGAATTAAAAAATAATAATATATTATTAAAACTTGGATCTTTATTATCAAAAGTTATTTTATTAAATTTTCCTTTTATAAAATTTATTATACCTTCAATTTGTTTTGAAGGGATATTCTGAGATAATCTTTCTAAATGATTTTCCAAAATATTAAAATATTTTTGTTCTTTAGAAGTTGAAATAATTTCATTGCCACTTTCATATATACCCTTCAAAATTAATATTCCTTTAATTACATTAATTATTCTTTGCTTTTTCAATAAAAATTTCAAAGAAGTTAGAAGATCTCCTTTTTTTGCTTCTGTTATTTCAATGCTTTGAGTTCCAATTAACCAATTTATTTCTTTTTCTAAATTATCCTCATTTTTATAACCTATTTCATAAAAATATTTAATATATTCATTATTCTGAATTTTATTTGGATCCTCATTAATAATTTTTATAGCCAAAGTAAAATCTTTGCATGTCTCATTCAATAATTTTACTTGATCTTTTATTTTTTTTGAATTTTCTTTATAAATCTCATTGAATAAAAGAGAATTTTTTTTCATATCCATAGTTTTTTTAGAATCATCTTTTAGTTTTAGAAATTGATTTATTTTTTTTTTGATTTCTTCAGATGATGTGATTTCAGAAAGTTTTTTTTGGAGTATTTCATTAATAAATTTTATGATTTCTTTATTTAGTCTTTTTTTTTCTTCATTTTTTGAGAAAAAATTTTCTAAATATTGTCTAATTTTTCCTAATTCTTCTAAATTATTTTTAACAAATAAATAATTTTGTTCAATATTATTAAATATATGTGAAGCTTCTTTATTAATATCATCTCCTTGAACTTCTTCTTTTGAAAGAAAAAATAATAGTAACTTTATTCTCTTTAGAAATATTTTATTTGAATGCTCATAAATTGGTTTAAGTTCAAAATAAACTAAATCTAAATTTCTTAGTCTTTTGATTAAATCTTCACATATATATGTTATGGCTTTTATATATTCTCCTGTCTTATTTAATATGAAATTTTTCTTGTGAGATAACAATGCTTCAAAAATAGTAAATCTACTTGATTTATTAATAGAAATAAAATCATGATAATTAAAGACAAGTGTGGTTATTTCATCTAAAAATATTTGTATAATATTATTATCTTTTATTTTTAAATGGTTAATAAAATATATTAAATTATCTAAATTTTCTATTTCATATTCATCAAAATTCATTGTCTTTGGAATAAAATATAATGTTAATTCATTTTTAATTTGTGGAGTCAATTTATTATTATTATTTAATAAGTATATAAATAATTCAAAGCAATATTCCCCCAAATTTTCAAATAAAAAGCTATAAAATTTATTGACTAATTCATTTGCAAATTTTATTAATATTTCTATGAAAATGTTTATTTCTTCTTTGAATGTTGGGCATTCTTTCTGAGAAAATGTATTGATATTATTATGAATCCAAACTTTTAGTTCTAAAATGGAATCATAATTATAATAATCTTTAGGCAAAACAATAAAAAATATTCCTAAATTTTTTATATCTTTAATTTTATGTGTGAAGATATCTATATAATCTGAGCACATATCTAAATAAAAATATTTATAAATTTTATATTCTTCTATTAAACGAAGATTAGGACTTGTTTTTGAATTAATATCAACTCCTTTTAAAATGGTTACTTTTTTCCTTTTTTTATAATCACTATTATATATTTCTATAAATTCATCAGATATTTTTTCATTAATTTTATTGGATAAATATATTTCATTATAAGAAATAAAATCTAAAATTTCTTTATTTTTTAATTGATTATTTTGAAAAAGTTTATTTCCAAGGTTATCGATCATTAAATTCAAATAATTTCTGGTCTTATAGTTATATTTCTGACTTAATTCATATTTAAATGTCAAAAATAATTTTTTAAGATTTGGTAAATTATTATAATATATGGACATAAATTGTTTAATAATGAATGAAAAATCAATAAAAATTTCTCCTTTCCTTTTTTGATATTCGGCAGTTTTTAAATAATTTTCTTCAAAATCTTTAAAATTTATATTATTAATATTTTTTATATTTTGAATTTGTATCCTATTTATTTCATTTTTATCTTTCTTTTTTTTTTCTTTTTCTTGATAAATTAAATATAAAAGATCCAAATATTCATTTAATGTTATTGTTGATTGAGTTATATTATCTCTTTCATTAATTATTTTTTTAATCAATTTCTCTGAGTATAAACTTAATTTTATATCATTTGCAATTATTTCCTTTTCATAAAAAAGAAAATATGTCATCATAAAATCTTTCATCAATTTCTCATAATCATTATTATTTAATATTATCTTATATAAATCAGCATGTTTTTTTTTATAAAGATTTACCAATTCTAAAAATTTATCATTGTTAATTTTGTCTTTTCTATAAACTAAGTTTGCTGAAAGAAGTAAAAATGAAAAAATATTTTGATTTTTATAAGATAATGTGAATAAATTTATTGCATTAGAAAATCTTAGATGATTTAATTTGCTATTTTTAAAGATGGTAATAAAGTCATAAGCCAAATTATCACTATAATCAAGAAAATTTACTTTAGCATCATTTTCTTTGATTGAATCTATATAATTTTTATAAATATATAATTTATCTTCAAAATCTAAGTTTAATAAATAATTTTTTCTCAAAATATTATTTATATTAAGTTTACCATTCAGATAATTTATGAAAAGAGGAATTTTTTTCTCGACTATTTTTAAATCTCCTAAAAAAAATCTTTTTTTATCTTTTATATACAATTCTTCTAAATCCCAATAAACAGATGAATCAAAAGAAATTGATAAATATAAATATGAATGTTTTTTAGCATTTTTTTTAAAATTTATTGAATAGACTTTTGGCTTATAATTTTCCATTCCTGATTCTAAAGTATATTCTAATTCTATTTTATCAATTTCATTTGATTTTGTTGCTTTAAGAGATACACCTCCTTTTTTAAATAATTCATTATGAAAGCATATAATGATAAATATTTTTGTATCTAAATTATTATTATTTGCTTCAGATTTTATATTATTTATATTTTGTCCTTCTTTTCTTTCATTTTCCATTAAAATTAGAATAAATAATAAATAATTTTTGTATTAAAATATACTTAAAATAAAATTGAAAATATTATAAATTATTATAGAATTAAATGGGGATTGGGGATTGGGGATTGGGGATTGGGGATTGGGGATTGGGCCCAATCCCCAATCCCCAATCCCCAATCCCCAATCCCCAATCCCCATTAT
>Ga0247611_10006608_pt1 | contig 14810 bp, 10 predicted proteins | sample 177DNAGHGhighgp2_FD_192422 | JGI IMG/M metagenome (GOLD analysis project Ga0247611, IMG submission 192422) | Sheep rumen microbial communities from Palmerston North, Manawatu-Wanganui, New Zealand - 1770 DNA GHGhigh gp2 | ecosystem: Host-associated > Mammals > Digestive system > Stomach > Rumen...
TCACAGGGAAAAACGTACCAGCTTACATTATCCAGCTGCGCATGGAAAAAGCCATGCGCCTGCTGCAAGAAAGTTCGCCCGATACACTCATCAGCACCATCGCCGAGCAATGCGGCATCCTCGACGTCGCCTATTTCTCACGCGTCTTCCGCCAGTACTACGGCATGACACCCACCCAAGCCCGCCACAAGTAATTTCGTACAGGGGGGTGTGTCATCATTTATTCACTTGTTTTTAATCGGCCTTACGGCCGAAAAATTAAGCAAAATTATAAATAAAATTAAAATAAAAATTTATTTTGTGAGTCCACTTGAAAAAAGTAGCCCACGAATGAAATGGCCTACGAATTAATCGAATTATACGAATAATTATATTAATAATAGAAAAATAGAATCATTCTAAGAGATATCGTGATAAATATTCGATTAATTCGTAGACAGAATCGGTTTGCAGGATTCTTTAAAGTGGATTATTTTGTTTAATTTTTATACAAATTTTGTTTAATTTCTCCGTGCGAAGCACGGACCATATTGTAAGCATAACAATGATGACACATCCCCTCTGTACGATAATCAACGGATGTGGCGCAGGCGGGGGCGGAAGGCGTTGGGGATGAAGTGGATGTCGAAGTGTGGGGGCGTGCCGATGATGATCATGACGTCGAACTGGACGGTCATGGGCAGGCGGTAGAAGCGGACGTATCCGTTGGCAGCGTTGACCAGGTTGTTGATTTTCTTGGAGGTGATGGACCGCATGGGGTCGTAGTGTGAGTCGACAGTGGAGCGTGTCTTTACTTCGACGATGTGGAGCCTGTTGGCGTTAGGCTCTTGTGCGACGATGTCGATTTCGAGATGCCCCATGCGCCAGTTGGTTTCTCTCACGGTGTAACCCTTGCTGATGAGATACTCACAGGCTGCTTGCTCGCCCTCTACTCCTATCTTGTTGTGCCAAGCCATCTTTTTTATTACTTAAATACCTAAAACCTAACGCCTAAAAGCTAACGCCTACTACCTCACTTTCTCCACCGTGATTGCTGGCGGGCTGTCATCTGGTTCTCGGCAGGGTTGTCCTGCGGCTCCCAAAGCTGGGGGTGGTTCAGCTCCTCGGGCATGTATTGCTGCTTGACAAAGTGCCCGGGATAGTCGTGGGCATAGCGGTAATCCTTGCCGTAGCCCAGTTGCTTCATCAATCCGGTGGGAGCGTTGCGCAGGTGCAGAGGCACAGGCGCGTTCCCAGTCTCGTTGACTAAAGCTAATGCCTTGTCGATGGCCAGGTAGGCACTATTGCTCTTGGCACTGGTCGCCAGGTAGATGGCACACTCGCTCAGGGGGATGCGTCCCTCTGGCCAGCCGATCTTGTTGATGATGTCAAACGTGGCGTTGGCAAGCAGCAAGGCATTGGGGTTGGCAAGGCCGATATCCTCAGCGGCCAGGATGCACAATCGGCGGGCGATAAACTTGGGATCCTCGCCTCCGGCAATGAGTCTCGCCAACCAATAGACGGCTGCGTCGGGGTCGCTGCCGCGGATACTCTTGATGAATGCCGAGATGATGTCGTAGTGCATCTCGCCGCCCTTGTCAAAGGCGAGGGGATTCTGCTGCAGACGGTCGGTGACAATGTCGTCGGTGATGACAAATGGCTCACCGTCACCCAGCGACTGCATGATCAGGTCAAGGATGTTGAGCAACTTGCGGGCATCGCCGCCCGAGAAGCGCAGCAGGGCTTCGGTCTGCTCGATGCGCACCTCGCGTCCCTGGAACATCTTGTCGGTCTTGATGGCGTGGTCCAGCAGTTGCAGCAGGTCATCGCGGTCCAGCGGGTTGAGGACATAGACCTGGGCGCGGGAGAGTAGGGGACGGATGACCTCAAACGAGGGATTCTCGGTCGTGGCTCCGATGAGTGTGACGGTGCCGCGCTCCACGGCACCCAGCAGCGAGTCCTGTTGAGACTTGTTGAAGCGGTGGATCTCGTCGATGAACAGGATGGGACGCCCCTTGGAGAAGACGCTACGGGCATCGGCCTTGCAGCGGTCCAGCACCTCGCGGACGTCCTTGACGCCCGATGTGACGGCACTCAACGTGTAGAAAGGCACCTGGGTCGTCTCGGCAATGATGCGTGCCAGCGTGGTCTTGCCCACACCTGGCGGCCCCCACAGGATGAATGACGAGATGTTGCCACTCTCGATCATGCGGCGGATGACGGCTCCCTCGCCCACAAGATGTCGCTGCCCGATGTAGTCATCGAGCGAACGTGGGCGCAATCGTTCGGCAAGCGGTTCGTAGCTCATGGCGTCATTCGGGATCGTTGTTTCGTACAGAGGGACGGTTCTTTTGTACGAAAATCGGAGCATTTTCGTACAAAAGAACCGTCCCTCTGTACGAAATGTGGCGGGTGAGGATTTCGGCGATCTGTTCGAGCCAGTGGGCGTCGATGTCGTCAAAGGTGTTGACGTCCTTGCTGTCGATGTCGAGGACGCCGATGATGTTGTGGTCACTGTCGTGCAGGGGGACGACGATCTCGCTGCGCGAGAGGCTGCTGCAGGCAATGTGGCCGGGGAATTGTTCGACGTCGGGGACAACGATGGTGCGGTCCTGCTGCCAGGCGGTGCCACACACGCCGCGTCCGCGCTTGATGCGGTAGCACGCTACGGGTCCCTGGAAGGGTCCGAGCTGCAGCTCATCGTCCTTGACCAGGTAGAATCCAGTCCACCACCAGCCCATGGTCTCGTGGAGGAGGGCGGCGGCGTTGGCCAGTTGCCCGGCGGTGTTGTCTTCGCCTTCTATCAGGCTCTCGACTTGCTGGGCGAGTAATCGGTAGGTTTCGTTCTTGTCCATATCAGCACAAAATTAATGCTTTTGACGCAAACAAACAAGTGGAGACGCAAAAATGTGCATCTCCACTTGATTTCATCCTGTAGCTGACGGCTATAGGAAGTGAGTCGGTCACTTCACGACCTTGGTGGCGGTAGTGGTGCCGTCGGTGTAGGTGGTGACTTGGATGGTCATGCCCTGGGGCTGGGCCATCTCCTGGCCGGCAACGTTGAAGTAGCGCACGCTGGCGACAGTCTTGCCGGCGTTCATCTCGCTGATGCTGCTATGGGGATCAAAGGCCCATGCGATCTCGCTGCCGTTCTTCACACCATCCACTTCATAGAATGCCTGCACGCCGATGTTGACAGTGAACAAGGGGTTGTCGCCCTCGTTGGTGCGGTAGAAGACGCAGCCATAGCCCGTGATGTCATAACCGTAGGCATATACCCAGTAGGGGATTTCGGTAGCATCCTCAAAGAGGTAGTCGTTCACATAGGTGTCGGTGTCAAAGGTGAACAACTCGGGACCATTGCCGTTGTCCAGCCAGATGCTGAAGCTCAGGCACTCGGGATTGAGGAGGTTGCCATCCACATCGGTCGTGGGCATGGTGAAGATGAAGTAGCTGTTGCCCTCCTCGTCGCCGCCGTCATACCAGCCGTCGATCATGGGAGCCTCGGGCACGGCAGGCACGGTGTTGATGTACTGGGCAAAGGGCAGTTCCTCACCATAGCTGTCCTTGTTGGTGAACTCGATGCAGCCCATTTCCTGATTGTCGCTGTAAATACCCATCATGCCGGTGGAGTTGCCCCAATCGGGGAATTCGGCCATCACGTCGCCCTCGCTGCCCAGCAGGTAGAGGGTGTTCTCAAAGAATGTGAAGTAGATTTCTTCAGCATCGTTGTCGATCTCGTAGCCCATGCGGTAGTTGCCATCATAGCCCTCATAGACGTAGGTGCGACCCCACATGAGCTGGATGCCATACTTCATGCTCTCATTATAATAGACATACTGGCCTACAGGGATGGCGATGGTGCCACTCTCGGCATCATAGGAGCCCTCTACCCAGTAGCCATAGTCTTCAAGCCACAGGGGATTCTCGATATAGGCCTTGCCCTCCTGCTCGTTGATGACGATGTTGATGTCGCCATCGGTCTTGTTGTGGACGATGTCGCCACCGCTGCTGATGATGGTGCCGCTGTTGCGCTTCAAGGTGTACAAGTCGCCCTCGGGCTGCTCGGTAATGATCGACGGACCCTCGGGTGCGAGTGGTTCGGTCTCGGTGAGCACGGTGTTCCACTCCAGTGCACCGGCAAAGCTCATGTCATCGGTCCAGTATGAACCCAGTCCCGTGGCCTCAAAGCCCCAGTAAGGGTTCTGGTCGTCCTCCACGGGAGCGACACCCTCGGGACCATAGATGGTCTCGCCATCGATGGTGTAAACCACATCGGTCATGCGTTCATCGACCACAAAGTCGATGTAGGGGGTACCCGTCTCGTCATAGGCAATCTGTGTCGTTCCCCAGGCCAGCAGGATGTCGGCCTGATAGGTGTAGCTGTGATACAACGACTGTCCCATGGCAACGGTGATCTCGGTCCCCTCATCGTTGAGTTGGCCCTCGACCCAGCAGTTGGCCCATGCATTGCCGATGTTGTAGAGGATGTTCTTGAGATAGACCTTGCCGTCGGCGGCAAACACGATATCCATGCGGCCATCGACCTGCTCGCCCGCATAGATGTTCTGACCATCGGGATAGATGGCGTCACCGGCACGCAGGTAGCTCTTGAGCTCGCCGGCAGGCTGCTCGGTGATGACACGGCTGGGAGCACGCTTGAGTGCCGAGGGCACCGATGCTCGATTGTCGTTGAGCTTGAGGCTGTTCACGTTGTGTGAAGCCTTGAAGCTGATGCCTGCCGAAGCACTGAGTGCAAGAACGGCAGCAAACAGTAATAAGGATAACTTTTTCATAAATAAAATAGATGTGTATTAGGTGGTTAATAATGATGGTGGTTATTGATGGGCCAAAGATATATCATTGTTTCAAATTGTGCAAATATCAGGTGTTTTTCTATGGAAACCGGCAATAAAAAAAGTAGAGACGCAGGGGTCACTGCATCTCTACTCAATGTCATTGGAGCTGATCGCTCCTTGTTGGGATTACTTCACAACCTTAACAGCGCTGGTGGTGCCGTCGGTGTAGGTGGTAACCTGGATGGTCATGCCCTGGGGCTGAGCCATCTCCTGACCGGCGATGTTGAAGTAGCGAACGTTGGCAACGGTCTTGCTGGCGTTAACCTCGTCAACAGCGGTGTTGGGATCAAATGCCCAAACGATGTTGCTGGCATTCTTCACACCGTTAACGGTGTAGAATACCTGGATACCGATGTTGTGGGTGAAGAAGGGCTCGTAGCCGTTCTCCATACCCAGGAACGTGCGGTAGAAGTAAACGCGGCCAGCGTGGAAGTCATAACCGCTGCTGTAGATGCTGTAGGGAATCTCGGTCATGTCCTCAGCGATGTCATAGTAGTAGGTCTCGGCATCGAAGGTGAAGAGCTCGGCACCTGCACCCTTGTCAATATAGACGCTGTAGCTCAGGTACTCGGGATCGATCATTTTGCCGTCCACGTCGGTGGTGGGCAGGGTGAAGGCCAGGCTGTTATAGCCATCCTCATCACCATAGTCATTCCAGCTTACATCGGTGGGATCAGCGGGAACAGCGGGAACCAAGTTAACAACTTCACCCATGGGCTGATCACCGTTAGCGAACTCAATAGCAGTGAAGCTCAGGTCATCGCTATAGTAGGTCATCATACCGGTAGCCTCGTAGTTGTAGGGGAACTCGGCATTGATGTCGCCCTCGCTGCCAACCAGATAGAAGCTGCCATCCTCATTGAATTGGAGCTGGATCTCGGTGGTGCGCTCGTCGAGCTCATAACCCATTGAGTAAGCGGGCTCACCGGTCTCCTCGTCAACACCGTTCTCATAAACGTAGGTGCTGCCCCAGCCAAGCTGGATACCATACTCATAGGAGTCGCTCCAGGTCAGGTACTGACCAGTGGGAATGGTGACGATGCCAGTCTCGCGATCGATAGTACCCTTTACCCAAGTGCCGTAGCTGTCGTGCCACCAGCTGGGATTCTGAATATAAACGTCATCGTTGGCCATGTCAAAGGCAACATTGATCTTACCGTCGGTATTGCCGTTGTAGATGCCAAAGAAGCTGTTGGCGATGTAGCTCGTGTTGCGATAGTAGGTCTCTACCTCGCAGGTAGCGGGAATCTCGGTGATCAGGGTGGGAGTAACCACGGGCTCACGCTCGGTCAGCACGGTGTTCCACTCGATGAAGCCGGTCCAGCTGTCATCATCACTCCAGTAAGCCGTTAAGCCACTGCCGAAGTAGTCCTCGATGTTGTTGTAGTCACCACCGGTAGCGCCCTCGGTGCCTTGCAGCGTGATGGTCTCGCCATCGATGAGGTAGGTGATCTCGGTTACACGGTCGTCAATGTCGGTGTAGATGGTGTTCTCCTCCTCACCGCCGTGGGTGGTACCCCAAGCAAGGAGAATCTCAGCATCATAGCTCTCAACGTAAGCGATCGACTGGCCCAGGGGCACGGTGATCGTGTTGCCCTCGATGGTACCCTCAACCCAGCTGTCGGTGCCAAAGTAGCTGGCAGCACCGCACAGGATGTTCTTCAAGTAAACCTTGCCATCCTCGCCATAGACGATGTCCATGCGGTTGCCGTCCTGCTGTCCGCAATAGATGTAACCACTGCTGACGTAGACATACTGGCCAGCGCGGTTGTAGCTCTTGAGCTCACCCTCGGGCTGTTGGGTAACGACGCGAAGGTCATTCTTGGCCTTCAGACTCTTGGGATTCATCTTAGTCATCTCGGTGTTGATGACCCTGTTGCTCTTCATGGCGTGGGTAGCCTTGAAGTTAACACCTGCAGATGCGCCAAAAGCAACTGCAGCAGCAACCAAAAGTACAGATAATTTCTTCATAAATAGAATCAATTAAAATGGTTAATAATAAAAATATTTAATAAAAACAAATTGTCTCTTACTCGGCAAAAATTTGGCTGGAAACTAAAATGATTTCAGTCATTTTGGGCTTCGGTTTATCTTTACGCTTGCAAAATTACATGATTAGAATTGATTGCACAAATAATTTGAATAAAATTTTTTTAAAATAATTATAGAAAGTAATAAGATGGACTGTGGACGTCACTACCACTCGATGGGCTGGATGCCGTGCTGGATCAGGTAGTCATTAGCCTGCGAGAAGTGATGGCATCCGAAGAAGCCGCCCCTGTTGGCCGACAGCGGCGACGGATGGGCAGCCGTGAGTACCAAGTGACGCGCCCGGTCGATAAAAGCCCCCTTGCGCTTGGCGTGCGCCCCCCACAGCATGAACACCAGGTGCTCCCGTTCCCGCGCCAGGTGGTCGATCACATGGTCGGTGAACTCCTCCCAGCCCTTGCCCTGATGAGAAAGCGGCTGATGAGCCTGGACCGTCAGCGTCGCGTTGAGCAACAACACTCCCTGTCTGGCCCACCGTGACAAGTCACCACTGGCAGGAATCGGAGCCCCCACATCATCATGCACCTCCTTGAAGATATTCAGCAGCGACGGCGGCATCATTACCCCCTCGTTCACGCTGAAGCACAGCCCATTGGCCTGACCCACACCATGATAAGGATCTTGACCCAGTATCACCACCTTGACCTGGTCAAACGGAGCTGCGTCAAATGCTGCAAAGATCTGTCTACCAGGCGGGAACACCTGGTGGGAGCGATACTCCTGCCGCACAAAGTCGGTCAGCTGCTTGAAGTAAGGTGCCTCCCATTCGCTGGCGAGGACACGGTTCCATGACGGTTCAATGCGCACGTTCATGATCACACATTTAATGAATGAATAACTGTTGTCCACCTCGGGACCAGCAAGGATATAACCGTTGCGAGCACACCCCGATTAATCCATTTTATCCCCATTGGAGTTGCAAAGTTACAAAAAAAGCCATACCTTTGCACCCGCTTTCCCAGAAAAACTCACTCCTGGACCCGTAGTTCAATGGATAGAATAAAGGATTCCGGTTCCTTCGATTGGGGTTCGACTCCCCACGGGTTCACAACATCAATCTCTAAGTAACTATCAATTAGTTATTTAGGGATTTTTTTTGGATGTTGGATGTGATTCTGAACCTATAAGACACACTGTTGTCCACATTTTTATAGTATGAAAACCCAGATAGATATTTGCGCAGGGAGTAGCGTATGCCATTGGCGTTGTGGTAGCCGTCCGAAGCTCGCCGACGAACTCGCGGTCGGTCGCCAAGCAGCAGGACGTTGATGACGCTCTGGACGGGCCTCCTGTAGCAGGGCGATCAATTGACGGGCACCAGATTCATCGATTTTCCTAAATGCTCTTGCTTAATCGGAAAAAGTTTGCTAATTATGCTCGCTGTTCTTGGAATTAGTAGCTTTCTTCATCTGAAAAATCGCAAGTTTTCCTTGACAAAGTTACTGAATTTCAATATCTTATAAAATATTTATCTGCTTGATAACCTGTTAATTAGGGCTGGTTTTTTAAAAAAAACTTTTTGTCATTTACTGAAATCATTGCCTTACATTTTGCAATTTATAAACAAATAATTATAGGTGAATAATGAGTAGATTTAAAGTGTTTTATGCTTTGGCTGTCATGATATTCATGAGTTTGAGTGCTCATGCTGTCAGTGACTCTTACAGTGACGGTGGTGGCGGCACCTACTGGTGCAATGTGTATGTATCCAGCGTGAGTGACGGCAAGAGTTATGGCTGGTGCACGGGCAAGGACGAGACCGCCTACCTGAAGGATGTGACGATGGATTTTGCCGAGTGCAAGGCTGAACGGGTTGAATGTTTAACACTTCAGAAACTTGAACATATTATAACACTATGGGGTCACTTTTCTGTGACCCTGTTTGTTTATTAATAGAACTTCACAATTCTCATCGATCGACATTAATCATGGTGAAGGCATCATGGGCCTATTGGTGAATTTTATTGCAGTTTTGGTTGGTGGTTGGAGAAAATGTTGTACCTTTGCGGCGCAAAAATGATGGTAATCGGGTGGTGTGGACCACCTCGATGCAAGGGAATCTGGTGAGAATCCAGAACTGTACCTGCAGCTGTAATCCCCTCAAACACAGGGTCTGCTTACTTGTTTGCCACTGGCCGTGGAAATGGCTGGGAAGGCGAAGCAGACTGGGGAAAAGTCAGAAGACCTGCCATTTTTAGGCTTTAGGTTATAGGCATTAGGCTTTAGACCTGAATACTAAATAGTTATTAAAGTACGCTCACTCAGGAACAGGTGTGACGGAAAGCAAATGAAGAAAAGAAAACAGAGACTGACAGCAGCGTTGCTGGCTTTATGCTCGCTTGTTGTTGTCAATGCACAGAATGACGTCTGGCGGTTGGACAGCCTGCCAGAGGTAGTGGTGACGGGTACTGGCACTCAGCACCTGTTGAAGGATGCGCCCGTACAGACCGAGGTCATCACCAGCAAGATGCTACAAGGCTATGCGGGCAAGAGCATTGAGGACATCCTGGGTGGCCTCACGGCGTCGTTTGCCTTCAATCAGGACGACATGGGGTCACAGATGCAGCTCAATGGCTTGGGCAACTCCTACATCCTTATCCTGATTGATGGCAAGCGCATTCATGGCGACGTGGGCGGTCAGAACGACCTGTCACTGATTGATCCGCAGAACATCGAGAAGATCGAGATCGTGAAGGGGGCTTCGAGTGCCCTCTATGGATCGGATGCCATTGCGGGAGTGGTCAACATTATCACCAAGAAGCACCGCGAGGAGGGACTCCTGGTTGAGAACACGACCCGCTTGGGTAGCTATGGCGACGTGCGCCAGCACAACGGCCTGGCATTGAATTATGGCAAGTTCAGCTCCTATACCAACTTCCAGTTGCAGCACAGCGACGGCTGGCAGAATACCACAGTGGAGCACACCGAGGGCTCGGAACCGCCCATCACCGACTCCCGTAACAAGACGGTGAACCGCCACACCAATTGGCAGATCGCTGAACGCCTGACCTACCAGCCCGCCAAGAATGTGGAACTGTATGCCGATGGCAGCACCTACTGGAAACGCATCTATCGCGTCAGTGGCCGCCATCCCCACTATGATGTCAAGACATGGGACATGGAGTACCATAACGGTTCAGCCTCCATCGGTGGCAAGTGGAACAAGTCCAAGACTGACTTCATCTCACTGGATGTGGACTGGCATCGCCATGCCTATTACTATTATTACACCGCCACGACGCTGGTCGAGGACTACGAGAAGAGCATGGGCACGCCCTATTATCCCTATTTCCCGTACTTGCCTGACCAGAAGGAGTTGCAGAGTGACCAGCAGCGCACCATGGCGATGCTCAAGGGCGTTTTCTCGTTACCCTATGAGAACATCTTGAGCTCCGGCCTGGAATTCCGCTATGACTGGCTTCATGCCCCCACGCGGGTCAAGGGCGGCAAGGCGAGTGACTGGACGGCAGCCGCCTATGTGCAGGACGAGTTCAACCTTATCCCTAACGTGAATATCACCGCAGGGTTGCGCCTGAACCATAATGAGCAATATGGCACACGCCTGACGCCCAAGGTGTCTGCCATGTGGAAAATCGGGAATCCCTGGCGACTGCGTGCCACGTGGAGCCAAGGCTTCAAGACGCCCGCCATCCGCGAGCTGTTCTACCGCTACGTGCGCCAGATGAGTGGTACCTACCTCTACCTGGGCAATACCGACCTGAAGCCGCAGTCGAGCAACTATTTCTCGCTGAGTGGTGAGTATGGTTGGCGCGGCTTGAATGTCACCGTAACCGGTTATTACAATAAGGTCAATGACATGATTGCCCTGGTGACCATCCCTAACTATCAGGCTCCAGACGAATACATCGTCCAGTATGACCCCGTCAAGACGCGTCAGTACCAGAACATCGAGGACGCCAGGACCATGGGCGTTGACGTGAATGTCAATTACCAGTGGAGGGAATTTGCCTTCGGGCTTGGATACAGCTATTTGGACACCGATGCCAACCAGTATGACACCAATCATGACAAGATGCGTGAAGTCACCATCGATGGCATGGCTCACCACAAGGGAAACTGGTTTGCCACTTGGGGACATCGCTTCTCCCGTGACTACCGCATGAGTGTGGGCATCTATGGCAGGATGTCGAGCACCCGTTACTACCAGGACGACGGCGATGGCAAGGGCTACCAGACGTGGCGCCTGTCCACCACCCATGACCTGGGTCACTTCAAGGCGACCACCTGGCGTGTTGAGGCAGGTGTGGATAACATCTTCAACTACTGTGACCGCACGCCTCACGGCCTACACCTGGGTACGACCACACCTGGCCGCACGGGCTACGTGTCGTTGACCATCCGCTTCAACCAAGGAAAGAAACTATCTAATAAGTATAAGTCTAACTTTAATTCTAAACAACAAAACAATGATGAAGATTAAATCTTTATTGATTGCCATGATGGCAATCTGCCTGACCATGGGTTTCACTTCTTGCAGTGATGACAAGGACGAACCCGTCGAGAACAACTACACTATTTACCAGAAAGCCGTTACTCAGACCGTAAAGTCCCAGAAGAAGAGCGACAAAGCTATCCTGCTGGTAGCCTTCGGCTCGACCTGGGAGCAGGCTTACAACGCATTTGATGCTACCGTTGCTGCCTACAAGCAGGCCTTCCCCGGTTATGACGTGTATCTGTCATTCTCCTCTGCCATCTGCATCAACCGTGCAGCTGCCGGTGAGAACGTTGATCCCCGCAACTTCTATGCTCCCCCCTTCTGGCTCAACGCATTTGCCGAGGTTGAGTACATGGAAATCGTCGTTCAATCGCTGCAGGTAATTCCTGGCGAGGAATATACCCGCGTGATCAACTACATCAAGGACTTTGCCAACAATGCCAACGGTGATATCAGCGACAAGTATCTGTCGATCGTTGACCTCAAGCTGGGTGTGCCCCTGTTGCAAGATCGCGATACCGATGTGAACCTCGTTGCCAGCGAGCTCAACAAGCTCTACAGCAAGCAGGCCAGTGAGGGCGTTGTTGCTTTCATGGGTCACGGTAACCCCGACTCCTATGACACCTACAAGGCCAACATCCGCTATACCCAACTCGAAGAAGCCCTCCAGCAGTATAGCCAGAATTACTTTGTTGGCACGGTTGACATGATCGGCAACTTCAAGACCAACGTGTACACCCGCATGGTTGCAGCCGGCATCACCAGCGGTAAGGTATATTGCCACCCGCTGATGTCGATCGACGGTGACCACGGCCACAATGACATGGCTGGTGACGATGATGACAACTGGGACGGCGTGAAGTTTACCTATAACGACGAGGGTGAAGTTGAAGACACCTCTTGGAAAATGTACTTCCACCACATGGGCTATGAGTGCAACAACTCGACCATGATCGAGAAGGGTCTGCTGGAATTGCCCACCATCCGTCAAGTGTGGATGAACCACACCAAGGACGCTATCAATGGTGAGCCTCTTGACTTCTATCACAGCAAGAATCCCGAGTAAATTGACGATTATAAGGGCCTTAAGGACTTTAAAGACTTTAAAGACCTTAAGGCCCTTATTGACAAAATAAGAAATGATTAAGAAAGTTATACTGATTACAGTGGCACTCCTCACGGGGAGTGCTGCTTTCTCACAAATCCACAAGATGGAACGCAGCGACTCGTCGATGATGAGCCGCAACTATACCTTAAATCCAGTGGTCGTGACCGGATCGGGTCACCATCAACGATTGAAATCCACTGCCACACCGGTCCATGTGCTCAGCAGCCAGGAAATCAAGGAACAAGGCATCACCACGTTTGATGGAGCATTGACGCGCATGATGCCGCAAGTGTCGATGTCTCCTAACTCAATGGGCACATTCCTGCGCTTGAACGGACTGGGAAACAAGTACATCCTGATCCTGATTAATGGTCAGAAGGTGACAGGTGACATCTCTAACAACGTCGATCTGAACCGTATCAACATGGCACGCGTGAAGCGTATCGAGGTGCTTGACGGCGCTGCATCGTCGCTCTATGGCTCGGATGCCATTGCCGGTGTCATCAACATCATCACCGACCAGCCCACACGTGACCTGGTGAGCCTCACCAGCGATACCCGCGTGTCGGGTCACGGCCAGTTGACCGAGAACATCGCGCTGGACATCTACAAAAACGGTTTCGGTTCCTACACTTCCTTCTCTCGTGACCGTGCCGACAGCTACCGCATCAACGACGTGGAATATGTCAAGGGCTCGGACACCGAGACTCAACCCACGATAGCACCCTTCTTCACGGGTTATCGTTCTAATCTGGTCGGCCAGAAGTTTACCTATGCCCCCAATGAGCATCTGGCACTGAATGCCGGTATCGACTATTCCTACAAGATCACGGATCGTCCCAATACCCGCAAGGACATCACGGGCGGTACCGACTATGAGATGCGTTATAAAGGCTTGCGCTGGAATGTGGGTGCTATCTACAAGTTCACCAGCCGCAACTCGTTGCAGGCCGACTTCACCGTTGACCGCTTCCGCTACGGCAAGCAATATGATGTGGTGACCAAGACCTACGCCATCGATGACTATGTACAGTCCAAGAAGCAACGCTCGATAGAAGGACAGTTGAAGGCTATCTTGGGACTAATGAAACACTCGACGACCATCTTCGGAGCCAATTGGCGAAAGGATTACCTAACAGCCACGTCGGGCAACATCAACCAGAATGCCTATACCGCTGCCGCCTTTGCCCAGCACGAGATGACTTTCTTTGACCGCTTGACTGCTACTGTGGGCCTGCGCTTGACCTATCATGAGACCTTCAACTGGCACCTCACCCCCAAGGCCACGCTGATGTATGCCCCTGGCAACTTCCGCCTGCGTGCCACCTATTCGGCTGGTTTCCGCGCACCTGGGCTTGACGAATTGTACTATCATTACTTCTCGGTCAACCGTGGCAAGGCACAGATAATCTTCGGTAACAAGGATCTGAAACCCGAGAAGAGCAATTACTTCTCGCTCAATGCCGAGTACCGCAGCAACATCATTGCCGTGAGCGTGACAGGCTTCATGAACCGCATCAATGACATGGTAATCAGGCAGAACATCGATGTTGATGCCACCGCATTAGCCATGTTGCAAGGTGAATTTCCCGAGATGACAGCCGACCAGGCCTCGAAACTTGAACGCTACTCGTTGTACAAGAACAGTGACAAGGGCGACGTGAAGGGTGTCCAGGTCAATGTTTCTGCCAATCTGTTTACGGGCTTCAACCTGTCTGCCAACTATGTTTACACCTACGCCCGCAGCTGTAGCGGTGACCAGTGGACGGCTCTGGAGCGCAGCATCCGCAACGCTGCTATAGTTGCTGCCAACTATTATCACAGCTGGGGCAGCTATGCCCTCAACGTCAACGTCAACGGTCGCTTGCAGTCCAAGACCTATTATCCCGACTATGAGGACGCTCCTGGCTATGGTATCTGGAACATCAACACGAGGCACTCGTTTGACGGATTGAAGCATCTGTTCATCGAGCCGAGCATCGGCATTGACAACATCTTTAACAAAGTGGATCGTCGCATCGATTCAACCAACCGCAAGTATGCCCTGTATTCACCGGGCCGTATGCTTGTAGTGGGTTTGAAACTGAAAATAAAGTAACCTTAACTAACTTGTTTTATCAATGGAGGATTATCGTGAGATAAAACCTCCATTTTCTTCTCTTTTTTGTAACTTTGCAACTGATATGGGTAAGATAATTATTGCAGGAATTGGTCCCGGTAGCCAACAGGACATCACGCCTGCCGTTCTTGAAGCGGTGAGTGGGGCGGATGCTATCGTGGGTTATAAATACTACTTCCGGTTTATTGAGCAGTATGTCCCCGACGGTGTGGCTTGCATTGACACGGGCATGAAGAAGGA
>Ga0247611_10006609_pt1 | contig 14808 bp, 8 predicted proteins | sample 177DNAGHGhighgp2_FD_192422 | JGI IMG/M metagenome (GOLD analysis project Ga0247611, IMG submission 192422) | Sheep rumen microbial communities from Palmerston North, Manawatu-Wanganui, New Zealand - 1770 DNA GHGhigh gp2 | ecosystem: Host-associated > Mammals > Digestive system > Stomach > Rumen ...
TTATTGGTTATTGGTTATTGAAGCCAAAACCTAACGTTATTTCAATTTTTCAGGCAAGAATTTCATGAAGTCGAGGCGCCAGGAGACGCCGACGTTGGCGGTGAGGGTCATGTCTCGGAATCCGTAATCACCGACGATGCCCACAGGAAGGGTCTTCACGCTGTTGGCCACGAATGCATGAACGCGCAGGTCGGGATAGACGCGCGGACGGTATTCCACACCGAGACCGTAGAAGCAGTGCGCGAGGTCGTTGGGCATCAGCATATCCACATCTACGTGGTCGCCATAGAAATATCCGGCGGTATTCTGCTCGTAACCGCCCTTGGCAAAGAGGTTCACACTCGGCGAAACGTGCCAGTCCACGCGGCTCACCAAGGAGAAGTCTTCGAAGAAGTTCTCAAATCCGGCGGCACGGTTGGTCCAATCGAGATAGATAGACCATTTCGGGAATCTGAGTTGGTTGCCCAACGCGATGTAGTTGATGAACTTGCCGCGCTGATACTCCATCATGTTGACGGAATAGAGGGTGTGGAACGGCCCGTAGTCGCCCGCCCAGTAGAGGTTGTAGGAGAGCAGACCGCTTTTCCAAGTGTTGTCGCCGTACTTCACGTAGGGAGAGTTGGCCACTTGGAGGACGACCTTGTTCTTGCCGCTCTTGTCCGTGTAAATGGCGGAAGCGCCGAGGTGGAAGCAGGGGAACGCCCCCCAGTAGTGGGTGTAGTAATAGACGTCGATGGGCGGGGCGTCGTACTCATAGCCGCCCACGTAGAGGGCCTCCTTGCCTACACGCAGCGCCCAATTGTCGTTGAACCGGTACTGGATGTAGAGGAAGTCGGTGTTGTCGAAGAATGCGGTGTAGCCTTTGATGGGGATGATGCGCTGGCGGATGAAGTAGGAGATGTGGTCGCCGACCTCACCGCCGAGCAGGAAGTTGAAATAGTCGCCGTGGAAGCCGTAGTTGTGCTGCGTGGCTTCCCCATGAGACGGAACCCCAAGAGGTGAACTGTACCCCCATTCATCGTGTTCGTAATCATATTCGAAGGCCGCGCGCGCCTCCAAATGGAAGGTCGTGAACTTGTGCTTGAAGTTCGGATTCACAGCTTTCCGTTCCTTCTTTTTCTTCTCTTTCTTTTCGCTATTCTCCTGCGAAACGGCGGAAAGCGGCAGCAAAATACACAAAATCAACCCTAAAACCAAATGTAACTTTCTCACAATCTGCAATTTAATAATCCTTCATTTGAAAGCGCAAAGATACAAAAAAAAAGCTTCCCTGAGCAGCCTCGGAGAGGCAAGACGCACGCAGTGCAAGTAACACCATACAAGCGAAGCGCAGTGTGGTGTGTCATGCGAAGCGCAGTGTGGTGTGTCATGCGAAGCGCAGTGTGCCGGCATCCACGACTGCCTACATCGCCCAAACCAGCAATCCGCCGCAGATAATCAGTCCGGTGATGGCCAGGTCGATGAGGCAGAAGCCCATGATGTCCTTGGCGTTGAGCTTGGCGATGGCCAAGGCGGGCAATGCCCAGAACGGCTGGATGAGGTTGGTCCAAGCGTCGCCCCAAGCGATGGAGATGCCGGTGAGACCGGGATCAACACCGAGGTTGGCCCCTGCGGTGAAGAACACCGGCGCCTGGATGGCCCAGTGGCCGCCGCCGGAGGGCACGAACAGGTTGAGGACCGCCGCGCAAAGGAACGTCAGCAGCGGGAAGGTCGTCGGCGTGGAGATGCCGATGCAGGCGTCGCTGATGACCGTGCCGTAGCAGATGCCGGACTCCCCCACCCCAGTGATGATGCCCATAATGCCGGCATAGAAGGGGAACTGCAGGATGATACCCGCCGCGCTGCCCGCCGACTTCGTGAAGGCTCGGACGTACCGCGCAGGCGTGCCGTGAAAGAGGATGCCCGTGAACAGGAAGAGCATGATGACCGCGTTGAGATCCAACGAGCCGCCCCTGACGAACAGCTTGATAACCAAGAAGCTGAAGCCCAAAAGCGCAACAATGCCCGAGAGGATGTAGCTCTGCTCCAAACGTGCTGCCGGGGATTTGTCCTCCTTCGCAGGCGCCTCCTCGGGTTCGTAGAGCAGCTGCGGATCGACCGTGACCACGTGCTCGCCCTTGGGATGCATCAGCGTGTTGACCACGGTGATGGCGATGATGACGAGCAGCACGATAATGAGGTTCTGCGGGGCGAACAGGGTGGCCGAAACGCCGACCGGCTCGGTGAGGGCGCCGTTGGTGGCCTTGGTGAGCGCCTCACCTGCGGTGGCCATCGTCAACGGGATAGAACCCGAAAGACCGGCGTGCCACACCACGAATCCGCTGTAGGCCGAAGCTATCAACAGTCTGTAGTCCACGCCTTTGCAGTCGCGGGCGATCTCCTTGGCGAGGATGACTCCCACGATGAGGCCGAAGCCCCAGTTGATCCAGCAGGCGATGGCGGAGACCAGGGTCACCGTGGCGATGGCGGCGGCGGGAGTCTTCGGGAGGGCAGCGATCTTGCGGATGCCCTTCTTGATGGCAGGGGCGCCGGCGAAGGTCGCACCGCAGACCAAAATCAGCGACATCTGCATGGAGAAGGCTAACAGCCCCCACACGCCGTTGCCCCAGTGCTCGACCACCTCCACAGGGGTCTGGTGGCACACCGGCATGGCCGTCAGCGCGGCGATGAGGGTCAGCAAGATGGCCAGAACGAACGGCTCCGGCAGGTATTTCTGTACTAAGTTCACGCAGAAGTTGATGAGCTTCATAAGGTTAAAGGGTTAGAGGGTTAGAAGGTTAAGGTTGGGGTGATTTTAGGGTTTGTTGGTGGTGCCGGACAGCCAATTACAGATTGTTGGAGTTAGCCGGCGTAACAGTTTATAAATCAACACGGTGATGACAATTGTTAGGATTGCGTTCAGCAGGTGGACCATTGAGAATGCAAGACTTCCGGCATTGTGCGCCATCAGCCAATTGGCCGACAGCTTGGTCAGCGGGCGGGTAATCATGAAGTGGAAAGCAAAGACGAAGAACACAGGTTCTGACATCGCGCGCCAGTCTGTGGAAGAGTGGCGATTTATCACCCGGTGGCAAATCTGTGCTATCAGTAACATACCCGAAAGATTGCGGATAAAGGTGAAAGTGGCGATACTCCAAGCTGGTATGGGAACGGAGACTGTGACTACGCAGGAAGCGGCCAAATAGAGCGGCAGAGACCACCACTCGGGTTTTCGTAGCAGTTGGGAAAGTGATGGCAACCAGATGTTCAACCAGATTCCAATCATGAAAAACGCGATTTCCGACTCGAAGCCCAGTTGGTGCGGAATACAACCTAACAATAAGGGTATCAGAATAGTAGCCTTGTGGCATCGAATAAAGGCAACGTACAGAGGCGTAAAGAGCGCAATTACCATCAGGTCGCGGAGAAACCACAGCGGCCAGTCAATCGGTCCGGAGTTGAACCCTTCGCCCCGGATGCAGCAATAGGCCTTCAGAATGTCGGTCAAGGTCATCTCTTGCAATGGAGGAATTTCACCCAATATGGACGGCAACACCAATCCGACCAGCCCATAGAACAGGAGGAAAAGGGTGTTCCAAAGCAGGTAAGGAATCAGCCATGTTTTGAGTCTGCGTTGGCATTTTTCGGAAAAAGTCCTCCATGTGAAGCCATTGTCCGAAGCCACGAAAAGATAGCCGGACATCAAAAAGAAGAGCGGGCTGGCCAACCATACCACATTGCCGGCCCATCGATAGAGGATGGCGTAAACTGTGTTGGTGCAGCCAGTATCCGCCACCAAGTCGGTGTGGATAACCACGATGAGCGCCATCAGCACCCATCGTAGCAATCCGATGGTATGGCTGGCCATCGCATCGGGGTATCGGGTCTGCACGTTGAGTCGTTCCATATTAAAGGCGGCAAAATTACATTTTTTCCTTAATCATACTATCCCCACTCGCCCACCTTAAACCTTAAACTTTAATCATTAAACCTTATAGCAAAAAATTATATATTTGCACCCGCTAAATAATCGTGTCATTAAAAATACCAAAGATATGAGAAAACCTTTATTCTTGACCCTGTTATTGTCATTGATTCTCAGCTTCGCGCGTGCCGACGGCGGTATGTGGATTCCCCTCTATCTGAGCCAGAACGAGGCTGAGATGCAGCAACTTGGCTTCCACCTCACGGCGGATGACATCTACAGCATCAACCACAACAGCATGAAGGACGCCATCGTGCTGTTCGGCAGCGGCTGCACCGCCGAGCTCATCTCCTCCAAGGGGCTGCTGCTCACCAACCACCACTGCGGCTACTCGTACGTGCAGTCGCACAGCACCATGGAGCACAACTACCTCCAAGACGGCTTCTGGGCTAAGAGTTTGCAGGAAGAGATTCCCATGGAAGGCCTCACCGTCACCTTCCTCGTCTATATGGAAGATGTGACCGAGCAGGTTTTGGCTGGCGTGACCCCGCAGACCAAAGAGGCCGACCGCCAGGCCATCGTGAAGGAGAACATTGCCAAAGTGACCAAGAAAGCCACCGAAGGCACCGGCTACAAGGCTATCATCAAGCCGTTCTACTATGGCAACCAATACTTTATGTTCGTCACGGAGACCTACAACGACATCCGTCTGGTGGGTGTTCCGCCGGAGAGCATCGGCAAGTTCGGCGGCGACAGCGACAACTGGATGTGGCCGCGCCATACCGGCGACTTCTCGCTCTACCGCATCTACACCGGCAAGGACGGCAAGCCCGCGGCCTACAGCAAGGACAACATCCCGATGAAGCCGAAGCAGTACTTCCCCGTCTCCATCAAGGGTGTGCAGGAGAACGACTTCACGTTGGTGTTCGGTTATCCCGGCACCACCCGTCAGTTCCTCATCTCCGATGGTGTGAATGCAGTCGCTAACATCCAGAACCCCATCGCGATACAGGCGCGCACCATCCGTCTGGACGCCATGAAGAAGCAGATGAACCTCGATCCGCGCATCCGTCTGATGTACTCCGCCAAGGCCAACGGCATCTCCAACGGCTGGAAGAAGTGGCAAGGCGAGAGCAAAGGCATCCGCGAGTGCGACGTCATCGGCAAGAAACAGGCCCAGGAGCGGGAGTTCCAGCAGTGGGTGAACGCCGACCCGCAGCGCAAGGCGGAATACGGCACGCTGTTGCAGGACATGAAGAAGGTCTATGACAGCTACAACAACAACCTGCAAGTGGTGACCTACATCAACGAATACCTCTTCGGCGTGGAGCTGATGGAGGAAGTCGTCTATCCCTATATGAGCAAGCTCTATGGCGTGGAGAATATCAAGGACGAGACCCGCGCCAAGATGATCGACGCAGACAAGAGTTTCCGTGCTGAGTATTTCGATGTGATTGACAAAGAGTGTTTTGTGGAGCTGATGACCTACTATTTCACGCACGAGAAACCCGAGAATATCCCTGCTGCATTAAAGAAATATGTCCAAAGTGAACCTGTGGTGCGCGGGATGATGACGGCGATGTGGGATAACAGCGCGAAGAAGGCGCCTTACTTCCAAGATGCTGCCAAATATCAAGACTTTATCGCCAAGGCATCCCCTAAACAGATCGCAAAAACAGCCGGCAATGAGATGGTCATGCTCTATTCCGCGTTGTTCGAAAAGTATGCCTCTGCTGTGACGAAATACCGCGCCGAATCCAGCCAGCTCGACCAGTATTACCGCACCTACGTCAAGGCGTTGATGGAGAAGGACAAAGACAAGACCTTCTATCCCGACGCCAACCTCACCATGCGCGTCACCTACGGGCAGGTGAAGGGTTTCCAGCCGGCGGACGGCACGGACTATGTCTATTACACCACGTTGGACGGCATCATGGAGAAGGAGAATCCCGATGTGTATGACTATCAGGTGCATCCGAAGCTGAAGGAGCTGTGGCAGAAGAAGGACTACGGCCGTTACGCCAACGAGAAGGGGCAGTTGCCGGTGGCTTTCATCGCCAGCAACCACACCACGGGCGGCAACTCCGGCAGCCCGGTCATCAACGGTTACGGCCAGCTCATCGGCACCAACTTCGACCGCGTGTGGGAAGGCACCTTGAGCGACATCTGGTACGATGTGGACCGCTGCCGCAACATCAGCCTCGACGCCCGCTATTTCCTCTTCATCGTGGATAAATTCGCCGGCGCGAAGAACATCGTCGATGAAATTGATGTTATTGAATAATTAAATCCTTGAGCAGCCTCGAAGAGGCAAAACGCGCGATAGCGCAATAACCCCACATAAGCGAAGCGCAATGTGGGGCGAACCCTCAAAAAAACAGAGATGATTTCCTTCGAAGACATAGACAAACACTCGTGGTGGTACGACTTTTACATGAAGTACCTGTGTGCGGCGCACAACCATGTGTATTACCGCAACTTCTACATCGTGAACCGCGAGAACATCCCGCCGAAGGGGACGCCGACGTTCGTGATTGCCAACCACCAGAACGGCATGATGGACGCGATGGCGATCCTGCACACGATGTACAAGGACGGGCGGCAGCCGGTGTTCATTGCGCGGGGCGACATTTTCAAGAAGGATGCCGTGGCGCGGATCCTGCGGTTCCTGAAGATCCTGCCGGTCTATCGCAACCGTGACGGCGGCCGCGACGACATCAAGAAGGACTTGGCCATCTTCAACCGGGCGGCACGGGTGCTCAAGAAAGGCGGCACGCTGGTGATCTTCCCCGAGGCCGGGCACCAGCAGGGGCACTATATGTCCACTTTCAAGAAAGGGTTCAGCCGCATCGCCTTCGCCGCCGAAGAGCTGAACGACTTCCAGCTCGGGTTGCAGATACTTCCCCTCAACATCCACTATTCCAACTACTTCAACTTCCAGAGCGACCTGATGGTCACCTGCGGGAAGCCGTTCACTTTCGAAGAGTTCTTCGAGACCTACAAGACCGCGCCGAACCAGGCGTACCTCGCCCTCAACGAGAAGGCGCGGGCACGGGTCAAGGAGATGACCCCCGATATCGACATTCCCGAGTACTACAACGAGATAGAGGCGCTCACGCACATCATGAGCGAGCCGCTGCTCCGTCACAAGGGGCTGAGACCCCGTTTTCTGCCCAACCAGAAGGACGCCGCCATGACCATCATCGCCGCCATCCGGCAGCTCCGCGACGGACAACCGGACGAGTTCACCGCGTTGATGGATGACACGCGCGAATACACGGGACTACTGCAGAAAACCGGGCTTCACCATTGGGTCGTCAACCGCCGGATTTCCTGGCCGAAGCTGATCCTCCGCATCTTCCTGATGCTGGTCACGCTGCCGATTTTCCTGTTCGGCTACCTCAACAATTTCGTGCCCGACTTCATCACGCAGCGGCTCACCAACCGTATCAAGGACAAGATGATGCATTCCACGTTCCAGTACGCCATCGGCACTCTCGCCGCTTTCCCGATATGGTACATCATCCTGTTGGTGACGGTCAGCCTGCTCACCCACCATTTCTGGATTGGGTTGGTTTACATTGTGTTAGCGGGTATTATCGGCATCCTCAACGCGAACTACAAACGTTCGTTACGCAAGTTGGGAACCACGTTCAAGGCGCTGCGCATGCGGGGCAGCGAGGTCTACAAGCGCCTCTGCGAGCTGAACACGCGGATTGTGGGGACGATGGAGGGGTTGCTGTACTAAAACTTCCGGCTATACCCTACATTCAATATTCCTTGCATGCCGAAACCTAGTTCGATATTGCCGGCGTTGTACTTGCCGAGTGAGATACCTAAAGTCGGTGCAGGTAGTCGATGCAATGATTCACGGCGATGTGGGTCAGCCAGGCGTCGAATCGTCCAATGTCGCGGATGGTGGTGAATTTCTCCATTGCCTTCACGAAAACGCCCTGCGCCAAGTCTTCCGCCACCGCCCGGTCTTTCAAATACCGATAACATATCGCGACAATCCTGCCAAGATTACGACGGTATTTACGTCCCAAAAGTTCACCATGTCCATACAATTATAATGACGCAAAATACAAAAAATGTGACATTAAAAAAGAAGACACAACGCGGCTCTCGTCTCGTTTCCTGCGAAATCCCGTTTCAAAAATTAACAATTGAAGGTCGAATAGTTAAATTGATTTTTGTATTGTACTGAAATTCAGGGTCTAAAAAAAATCACAAAACCCTTGACAAAAGGCGTTTCTTGTTGTATCTTTGCCAGCAGATTATTCAAAATAAAAAACAATAACGAAAGGCTATGGCTGATACTATAGGAGAACGAACAAAGAGGCAATCATTGGGTGATGGTTCTGCAGAGCATTTTTTGACTCTTCCCAGAGCCCGTCGCTCTAAACATTTTTGTAATTTTGCCGCGCAAACCTTAAACCATTCGGTTATGACGGCTACGGAGTTAAACAATTTGTGGGAATATCTTCAGGGACTAAACCTTTCTGAAGAGGAGCGATTATGGCTCAGTGAGAGACTGATGAACGATTGTCATGACGATTTTACCCAATCGGAGGGGAGGACAGCTCTTCAATGGTTTCGTGAGCATCACTTGGGAACATCCTCGATGGATTGGAATTGCAAGTCGGCATGGGACAATCTCACTCCAGAAAACCGCGAGGTTGCGCGAAAACTGAACCTCTCTCCGGAAGATATCGATGAACGGACTTTTAATATACTATCGAAATGAGACGAGTTTTCCTAGATACCAATATATTGATAGATCTCGCAATGGAACGCGAATGTCGTGCTGAGGCAGAAATGATATGGGAACTGGCTGACAATAATGCTATTGACATTTTTGCCACAACTCTTTCATACGCTAATGCAGCATACATTATGCGACGATTGCCTATGGACGATCGTTATGCTCGTCTATATGCCTTGACCAAAGGGGTTTCTATAGTGCCTTTGACCAAAGCTCATATTACGGCAGCCATCGCTCACCCAACGAAAGATTTTGAGGACATGTTGCAATACCAATGTGCCCGTGCCGCCGATTGTGAGGTGATTGTCACGAATAACACAAAAGACTTCACCGAGTTTTGCTCTCTTCCAATAATGACTTCGAGTGAGTTTCTCACCTCATTTATTCCCCAGAACTCGTAGCCATAATTTCTCAACTCAAACAAAACGCCCTCGTCGGAAGTCCCAACGAGGGCGTTTTGCTTTATTATCCAGAACGATTACAAGTTCCTCGCCTTAAGGACCTTGATCATATCGACGGTCATGGAGGCGAGGTCGTACTGCGGCTTGAAGCCCCACTCCTCGCGGGCGCAGTGGTCGTCCATCTGGTTCGGCCAGGAGTCGGCGATGGACTGGCGCAGCTCGTCGTACTGGTACTCCATCTGGAAGTCGGGGATATGCTTCTTGATTTCGTTGAAGATCATCTCCGGTTCAAAGCTCATGGCCGTGATGTTGAAGGAGTTGCGGTGGATGAGCTTGCTCGGGTCGGCTTCCATGAGGTCCATGGCGGCTTTCAGGGCGTCGGGCATATACATCATATCCATAAAGGTGCCTTTCGCGATGGGGCAGACGAACTTCTCGCCCTTCACGGCAGCGTAGTAGATCTCCACGGCGTAGTCGGTGGTGCCGCCGCCGGGGAGCGTCACGTTGGAGATGAGACCCGGGAAGCGCACTGAGCGGGTATCCACGCCGAAGCGTTTGAAGTAGTAGTCGCTGAGCAGCTCGCCTGTGACCTTGGTGACGCCGTAGATAGTCTTCGGACGCTGGATGGTGTCCTGCGGGGTCATATCGTGCGGGGTGTCGGGACCGAAGGCGCCGATGGAGCTGGGGGTGAAGAGGGAGCATCCCATCTCGCGGGAGACCTCCAAGCAGTTGATGAGCGCGCCCACGCCGACGTTCCAACCGAGCATCGGGTTAGCTTCGGCCTTCGCGGAAAGGATGGCGGCGAGGTTGTAAATCGCGTCGATGTTGTACTTTTTCACCGCGTCGGCGATGTCCTGCGCGTTGGTCGCGTCAATTTTGCACGACGGGCCGGCATCCGCCAAGTCACCCTTCAGGGGGTAAATCATATCGGCGGCAACCACGTTGTCGGTACCGTAAACTGCACGCAATGCGGGGGTTAACTCGGAACCAATCTGCCCGCAAGCTCCAATGACCAAAATCTTCTTCATTGTTATCTTATTTATTTGTGACTACAATATTTTTTGAGCCGCAAAGATACACTTTTCAAAAATACTTGGAACAGCAAGGTCATTTTTTTGCATTACATTCCTCACTGGCCACCCTGGCCGCTGCCCTCACTGGCCGCGCCTTGACGTGCCTGGTTTTCCAACTCCATCTTGCCGAAGCGCAGCGTGAAGCCCAACGCGACGGAACGCGAGTTGTACTTGTAGGTGCTGTGCGAGACCAAGTAGGGGCTGTCGTTGTTGCTACCCCACTTGTTCCAGTTGAAGATGTCGTTGGCGTTCAGATAGATAGAGAGTTTCTTGTCGAAGAAGTCGCAACGCAGACCTGCATTGAGGGTGTAATACGGCAGGCTCGTGCTGAACAGCGACAGCGAGGGCGAGCGATAGAATCCGGACACATTGATTTCCAAGCGTTTCCAAAGTTTCGCCCATACGCTGAGATTGAAGCTGTAGGTCCACTTGTCGGCTTTGTACAACTCATTGTTATACAGCGTTTCCAAGTTGGCATAATAGACGTTGGCGTAGAAGCGCATGTTGAACATGGCGTTGGGACGGAACATGGTGTTGAACTCCAATCCTGTGTTGGTGGATTTGCCGACGTTCACCGGATAATAATAGGGGACGAGTTCACCGTAGAGCGGATGGTACGCGGGCACGGTGATGGAGGTGATGTCACGGTCTTTGGCACGGAAGTAGAGGGTGAGTCCGACGGAGCCGTACTTAGCCCAGTACTTCTGCCATCCCGCCTCCAACGAATGCGTCAGGATGGAGAGCAGTTCCGGATTGCCGCTGCTGAAGGACTCCTCACCGAACTCGAGAAACCGTGTGAGCTGATCTGCTTCGGGGTTGGAACTGCGGAAGGTGTAGCTCAGACGGAAGTTGTGCATCGATTTGGTGCGGTATGACAGGTGCAACGAAGGACGCACGTGGAAGTAGTGTTTGCGGATGCCGAACGTGTCAGGCACGATGTCGGGATAGCGGATGGTGACGAGCTCGTGTTCCAAACGCACGCCCGGCTTGATGGTGAAATTGCCGAACTTGTGCTGAAGCGTGAAGAAGACCTGGTTCTGGAACGAAGGTGTACGGGCGTCGTAGCTGCGCATCGCGTCGTTCACCCACTCATCGCCGCGCAACGTATCCACGCGTGCGTAGTTCTTGCTGCGTTCCACCGCGCCGTAGTAGCCGACCGAGATCTCGCCGTTCTCCGAATAGGGGCGGTTGTAGGTCAGCTCGGCGGACAAATCGAAGGCGCCGGCATCGTCTTGCGAGTTACGGGTGCGGGTATATTCCGTCGGGGAGAGGAATCGCTTCTCGAGCATACTGTTGGAGCCCCACCCCCAGAGACTGCCGTTCAAATCCACCGAGAGGTTATGGCCTTTGTTGTCGAACTTGTGCTGGTAGTATGCGCCTATCCCACCCCAGCGGCTGCGGTTGCGGCCGTTGGATTTCTCCTTGTAGTAGGTCGTGTCGGAAAAGAGAAAGAACTCCTGGAATTGTTCGGTATAGCCTTTGCTATCGCCCCAGTGCGGCCAGAAGCTGCCCCAAAAGGAGAGGGAGTTCATCGTGTCGATTTCATAATCGAGGCTGAAATGGACGCCCGCACCATAACTGTTGCCCTTGGAGTAAGTCGAATCCCGCTGGAAACTCACCGGTTCCCGGTCGTCACCCACTACAGTGGGGCGGAAAATGGTCATGTCGGTCATGCCGTAGTGCTTGTCCAGCGAATAGGAGAAGTTGCTATAGACATTGATGGAGATCTTCTCGTTGCTCCAGACGTATGATACCCAAGGGCTTACATACGGTTTGATGGAGGCGTTCGCGCCGAAGCTGATGAACTGGTTCTTTTTGACCTTGGTGGTGGTGACAATATTGATGATACCGTCGGCCTTGGAGCCGTAACGTGCTGAGGGATTGGTAAACACCTCCACGTGGTCGATGCTGTTGGCGGGCATCTGCTGGAGGTAGGTCTTGAGGTTCTCGGAGGTGAGGTGCGACGGTTTGTCGTTGATCCAGATTTCCACGCTGGAAGTGCCGCGCAGGGTGACGTTGCCCTCCACATCCACGGAGACGCCCGGCGCATTCTGCAGCACGTCGGAGGCGGTACCGGTCTGCACGGAGGGATCTTCGGCGGTGTTGTAGTAGGTCTTCTCGCCATCCACGGCGAACAGCGGTCGCTCGCCCTTCACCACCACCTCGCCGATGGTCATCGTACCCGGCTTAATCTTGATGACGCCCAAATCCAGGTCCTTATTCACCTCTACAAGCCGCTCATAGTTCTCATATCCAACGAAATAGACAACCAGACGATACTTCCCGTTGGGAACCATCTGCAACTGGAAGACGCCCTTATCGTTGGCGGAGGCATAGCTCACCATCACGCTGTCGCTCTGCCGCAACAGGCTCACGTTGGCGTACTGCACCGGCTTGCTGGTATTCTCGTCCTGCAATGTGCCGGAGACTGTGTTCTGAGAAAACGCTGTAAACGAGCAAGCTAAGATTAACAAAGAGACAAAGAACGCCTTTGTTGCGACATTTCCAAGCTGTGTCATAATCTCACTATTTTGGTTGGTTCGATATTTTAATTAAAATTGCAAAAATACATTTTTATCACGTTAGACAACATTCGAGGTAGATTTACTACATTTTCTTCTAATGACGAGGGAAACCAAAAGCGTGCCAATTTCATAACACTTTATAAATCAATTGATTTAAGACCAATACACGATAAGAGGTGTAAAGAAATTGAACACCTCCGTCAAAAAAATGAACACATGTCTATAAGGCTGTCGCAGTGCGGCAGTCCTACTACACCGGGCAACCCCGCTGCTAACTACTAACTGCTAACTGCTAACTGCTAACTATTTCAGAATCACCCGCACGCCGACATATCCCATGATACCGGTAATCGGCATATAGACCATCGTGGCGTCGAAATACTCGCCGAAGGGGTTTTGGGCCTGCACGATGGGGTCTTTCTGCTTGACGTTGAGAAGGTTCTCACCGCCGAGATAGATTTCCCATCTGCGGAACTTCTTGGTGATCTGCGCATTGAGCAGGCAGTACGGCTTCGACACCTCGGGACGGCGGTACGGCTCGGGGTTCGTCTGCGTGTTGGGCAGCGGCATCGGACCGAAAATCTGGAAGTTGAGGTTGAATTTCCACTTGTCGTAGGGCGTGCTGTAGTTGAGGTTGACGAGCGCCTTGTGGGGACTCATCATATCCTTCTGACGCATCACCCCGTTGCGCATATAGCGGACATCGTTGTAGCGGTAGGCCAGCAGGATTTCGAAACGCTGCAACGGTTTGAGGGTGAGCTCGACCTGCGCGGAGTGCGAGCGCGAGCGGTTGCCGTAACCGTTGTACTCGCCGTTCAAGGCGTAGTAATGCACCGCGTGGACATTCTGGTCCAAATCCACAATCATCTGCTGCACGAAGTAGGTGTAGAAGTAATCGACTGCCAGAGAGGCTTTTCCGCCCGGCATGTTAAATTGCCACACCGCGCTCGCACCGGCATTCCATGCTTCCTCGGGCTTGTCGGGTCCATCGAAACGGAAGGTGCGCGAGGAAATCATCAGCGACTGGTTCTCGGCGAAGAAGTGGGCGTTTCGGTAGCCCTTGCCAGCGGAGGCGCGGAAGGACAAATCCTTGGTTGCCTGCCATTTGACGTGCACACGCGGCGTCCAAAAGAGCTGGCTGTTATTGGTCCAAATACTGGAATGTGATTTATCACGAACCATATTGTAGTCCAAGCGCATACCGGCCATCACTACCAACTTGGGGTCAATGATGTACGCATACTCGGCAAAAATGCCGGGAATCAGGTCGTGGTGATGCGGCCGATCAAGATAAAAATGTTCCCCCCGGTCCTCATAAAGCTCATTCAAGCAATCGTACTGCAAGCTGGCGCCGGTTGTCAATTTATGGCGTTCTGTTCTTCCGAACTTGTTGGAATACATAATATTGGCATAAACACTGTGTTGATTCCCATCGTATAGGTGACCCAAGCCGTAGTCGGAATTAAGCCAGTGACCCGTATAGGAGAGGATGGTTCCGATACTTTCGTGTTCGCCCTTCAACAGAAAACCGTTTTTGGTGATGACATCCACGCGTTTGTTGTCAGCGGTGAAACCATACGTAGGCACGCCATGCATAATACCATTCGGCGTGAAGCCCATCTGCCCGCCGAAACGGTTGTCCCACACGAAATCGATCATCGTGCGGCCTTCAACCACCGGGGCTTTGTAGTCCCAGCGGTTCATGAAGTTCACCTGACGGCTGCGCGGGGCATCCATAAAGCCGTCGTGGTTCATGTCCACCTTAAAGAACTGGTCGGCGAGGAAGAGCAGGAAATTGGTGCTCACCTTCTCGTTTTTGCCCACGGGAATACGGGTGTTCATCGCCAGCTCGCCCTTGCCCATCGAGTTGGCGTAGAAGTTCATGAAGAATTTCTCCAGATTGCTCTCCGGTTTCTTATAGTCGATGTTGATCTGTCCTGTGATGGCCTCGAAGCCGTTCACCACGGAAGAGGTTCCCTTCGACAGGCTGATGGACTCCATCCATGAACCGGGGATGAAGCCGAGTCCGAACTGGTGTGACAGGAGTCGGATGTAGGGTACGTTTTCCAGCAGAATCTGGCTGTAGGTGCCGGCCAGACCGAGCATGGAAATCTGCCGGGCGCCACTCACCGCGTCGGGG
>Ga0247611_10006611_pt1 | contig 14803 bp, 15 predicted proteins | sample 177DNAGHGhighgp2_FD_192422 | JGI IMG/M metagenome (GOLD analysis project Ga0247611, IMG submission 192422) | Sheep rumen microbial communities from Palmerston North, Manawatu-Wanganui, New Zealand - 1770 DNA GHGhigh gp2 | ecosystem: Host-associated > Mammals > Digestive system > Stomach > Rumen...
AGCATCCTCATCGCCTCCTCCGGCACGCCGGAGGACCGCGAAGCGCTGCCGGAGGCTGACGGGAGCGCGCCCGGGGACGAGGGAGAGACGCCATGAAGCTGCCGGAACAGGAAAAAGCCGCCCATCGGGCGGCTTTTCGAAAGATGAGCGGGCGGGAGAAGCTCGACCACATCTTCACCTATTATAAATGGCCGATCCTGCTGGGGCTCGTGCTGCTTGTCGTGCTGGGCTCGACGCTGCACCGGCAGTTGACGCGCAAGGAGCCGGCGCTGTATCTCGCGCTGGTCAACGTCGCCGTCGGGGAGGATCTGGAGCGGACGCTGACGGAGGACTATCTCGCGCGCAGCTACCCCGACGCGGGGCGGCGCGAGGTGCACCTCTACCGAGATCTTTACCTCTCGGATAACGCCGACGTGCTCAACCACGAATACGCCTATGCCTCGCGCATGAAGGTCATGGGCGCCATCCAGGCGCAGGAGATGGATCTGGCCGTGATGAACCGGGAGGGCTATGACCTTTTCTCCTCCGGCGGGTTTTTGCTGGAGCTGCCGGAGCTGCTCGCCGCCGACCCGGCGCTGGGCGAGGCGCTTGCGCCGTATATCGTCTCCAACACCGTGGTGATTTCGGACAACGGGATCGAATTTCAGCTCGGCGAGGCGGAGAGCCACGAGGTCGTGACCGAGACAAAGGAAAACGCGCTCGCGATCGGCAGCTTTCCGCGGATCCGGGACGCGGGCTTCCCCGACGAGGTTTATCTCGGCGTGATCGCGAACAGCCCGCGGACGGAGGAGGCGCTCCGCTATCTGAGGTATCTCGCGGAGGCTGCCGGCTGAGAGAGAAAATCCCGAAAAGCAAAATCAGCGCCGCCTCCTGTGAGGCGGCGCTGATTTAATTTTGCAGAAAAACCGGGACCTCCGATCAAGGAGGTCCCGGAACTTGTTTGTTGGCTTTTGTCGGACGCTTACGCAAGCTTCTTCGGCAGGACGATGATGTCGCCCGTCTTGATGCTGTTGATGTTCACGCCGGGGTTGAGCTTGGCGATCAGGTTGACGTTGTTGTCGTAGGTGATGCCGGCATCGGCGCACATCTTGGTGACGGTATCGCCGTCCTTGACCTTGACGCCGGTAACGGCGTACTTGGCGCCGGTGGCGCTGGAGGAGACCATCAGGAGCTTGTCGCCCTCTTTGAGGTTATCAAAGCTCGAAAGGTTGTTGAAGCTCAGCAGAACGTCGGCATAGTAGGTGGTGTAATCAAAGCCGGCCGCCTTGACGAGCGCATAGGCCGTGTCGTCCTTCTTGACGGTGATCTCGGTGATGTAGTACATGACGCCTTCCTTGGGCTTGACAGCCGCGGGCGTGGTCGAATCCTTGCCGGCCGCGGGCGTGTAACCGCCGCCGTAGCCGCTGGAGGAAGAGCTGGGAACCACGCTGCCGCCGCCGCTGGGAACCACGCTGCCGCCGCCGCTGGGGATCGTGCCGCCGCCGGCCGGGAAGAGCAGAACATCGCCGGTGTGGATCGAGTCGAGGTTCTTGCCCGGGTTGAGCGCGGTGATCATGTTATAGCGGGCGCTGTAGCTGATGCCGAGCTCCTGGCAGATGCCGTAGGTCGTCTCGCCGGTCTTGACGACGTGCGAGGTGATGGCGATCGCGCCGGCGGCGGGCTTGGCGCTGGGCAGGTAGACAATGTTGCCCACGCGCAGGTCGGTAGCAAACTTGATGCCGCTGACAGTCATGATGAGATCAACGTACTTCGAGAAGTCGACGCCGTTTTCGGCGCAGATGCCGTAGATCGTCTCGCTGTACGTAACGACGTGCGGGACGAGGTAAGAGACGGTGTTGCCGCCCACGACGGTGGTGCCGGTGCCGGTCGCGCTGCCGGTCGCGCCGGTGCTCGTGGCGCTGCCGGTCGCGCTGCCGGAGCTCGCGGCAGCCGCGATCACGGCGGCGTCGGCGTTGGACTTGGGCAGCTTGATCTTGTCGCCGGTATGGATCGGGGCAAGCAGGCTATAGTCGTTCCAGCCGTTGAGCTTCATGATGGCAGTCTTGCACTTTTCGTAGGTGAGGCCCTTCTTCGTGCAAATGCCGATAAGGGTATCGCCGTCCACGACCGTGTAGACCTCGCTCGCGCCGGTAGCGGCGGAGGAGGGCTTGAGCTTGTCGGGCAGGGCGACGCCGAGAATGTCGGCCGCGGCCTGGTTGGTCTTCGGCAGCTTGATCGTGTCGCCGAACTTCAGGTTCGAGAAATCGTCTTTCACCGAAGGATTCAGCTTGAGAATGGCGGCCTTGCAGAACTCGTAGTCGATGCCCTGTTTCTCGCAAATCATCTTGATGGTCTCTGCGCCGATCTTGTAATCGACCGTCTCCGGTGCAGCAAGTGCCTGCACACCCATCACGGGCAGTGCAGCAAAGAGCACGACCGCGAGAAGCAGGCTGATAATTCTTTTCTTCATGTCCATTTCCTCCCAAGAAGCTATTCTTGTTGGCTACATTGTACGACAAAGTTTTGAAAAGTGCAAGAGAAAAATTTCATTTCGGTAACAAAAAATAAAAAATTTAATAAATAATTTTTGTTCTCTTTGTTCAAAGCCCAATCGGCTCCCCCCACACGCCGTCGGCGCAGGGGTGGAAAACCGGGCGCTCCGCGAAGGGGAAACGCACCGTCCAGGGAGCCGCTTCGCTTAGCGCCGCAGCATTTTGCGGCGTTTTGAGGAGCACGCGCAGGTCGGGGGAATAGCGCGAGAGAACGCCCTTGAGCATCTCGGGCCGCTCCTCGGAGGGCGCGACGCACAAGAGTTTTCGCTCCGGCCGGGCGGCCGAAAGCAGCACGCACAGACCCGCGAGACTCTCCGGCCCGTGCCGATCGGCATGCAGCGTAAGCTCCCGCAGCACCTCGCCGCGGCGGTTGCGCCAGATCTCGTCCTCCGTCAGGGAGAAGAGCGCGTCGAGGGCGAGGGCGAGCAGGGCGAGCGTCCTGTCGCTCTCGGCGGAAAAGACTGTCCCCTTCCGCTCGGCGGCGGGGCGCGGCGGCAAGGAGAGCGCCGCGGCCGCAGCGGCGATGTGCGACGGATCAAAGTCGGCGGCGTAGAGCTCGGTCAGCGCAAAGGCCGTGGCCGCGCGGCCGGAGCCGTCCGTTTCCGCGGCGGCGGCAAGCGCGGCGCAAAGCGTCTCGGCCTCGGAAAGATAGCGCCGGTCGTCAAAGACGCGGGCGGCCCTGGCGAGCGCGGCAAGCAGCAGCGCGTTCCAGGAAAGCGAGACGCGCGTGTCGGTAACGATGCCCGCGCGCTGCTCGCGCACGGTGCGCAGCCTCTCGCGGAAATCGTCATAGCCCGGCGGGACAAGGTGCCAGCGCTCGTTGAGCAGCAGATTGGGGATGCTGCCCCGGCCGCAGTTGCCCTCGGCGGTGACGTCGTAACATTCGGCAAAGTGGCGGCCGTCCTCCTCCCCCAGCGTCTCGGCGATCGCCGCGGGCGTGAAGAGGAAGGGGTTGTCCTCCGCGCCGGGGTCGGCGGCGCAGCGCCCCGCGCCGAAAAGTCCGGAGGGCAGGGAAAGCTCGCGCAGGCAGAAGTCGAGCGCCTCCTCGGCCGCGTCGCGGTAAAAGGGCATGTGCCCGCTCTCCCACGCCTCGGTATAGAGGAGGGCGAGGACGGCGTTGTCGTCCAAGCGCTTTTCAAAGCTGGGGCGCAGCCACTCGCGGTCGCCGCTTGCGGAGAAGAAGCCGCCGCCGATGTGGTCATGCACGCCGCTGCGCCACAGCGCGCGCAGATCCTCCTCGGCCATGACGCGCCATTTCGTCTCCCCGGTATAGTAAGCGCCGCGCAGCAAAAGCGGCAGCGAGCTTGCCCGGCTGCGGACATCAAAGTCCTTTTCGCGCATCCGCTCGACGCCGGCGAGCGCCCGCTCGCCCCAGGACAGGTCTTGATCCATCATAGATGCTCCGTATTGAAATCCATCCGTTTTTATTATAGAATAGGTAGTACTTTATTATAACCCAAAAACGACCTCATTGCAAGGAGGAGACGCAGATGCGCTGCTGCTTTGACGCAAGCGAATATACCGGCGTGCCGGATACCGAGCCCTGCGCGCGGACCATCGACGTGCCCGCCGCGATCCGTGCGCTTGACGCGCTTTACGCCGCGAGCCGCGAGAGCGAGGCTCAGAGCTTTCTCGAAAGGAAGCGGGCCGAGGCAGCCGGGATCGGCGACTGGCGCGGGGAGCTTTCGATGCTCAGCGAGCTGCTGGGGCAGTACCGCCGCAGCATGGACGCCGAAAAGGGACTCGCCGCCGTGTCCGACGCGCTCGCGATCATCAAGGCGCACGGCATGGGACGCACGGTTTCGGGCGCGACGGTGCTGTTGAACGCCGCGACGACGATGGGCTGCTTCGGCGAAGACGAGGACGCGCTGCCCTTCTTCCGCCACGTCAGCCGCGTTTACGCCGACAATCTCGACCCCGGCGACTATCGCTTTGCCGGGCTTTATAACAACATGGCCCAGTCCCTTGTCGCCGTGGGCGACCTTGAAGGGGCGGAGCGGATGTTCCGCGCCGCGATCGCGATCATGGAAAAGCTGCCCGGCGGGCAGAACGAGATCGCCGTGACGCTGTGCAGCATGGCGGAGATGTTCGACCGTGCCGATCCGGAGGATCCGCGCATCGCCGACTGTCTCGAGCAGGCCTGGGCGGCGCTGGACGATCCGGCGCTGCCGCGCGACGGTTATTACGCCTTTATGGCGTCGAAGTGTCTGCCGGTGTTCGACAGGCTGGGCTTTTTCCTTTATGCCGCCGATTTGAAGGAAAGGATCGGTGAGATCCATGCGCGGACTTGACGAGGCACGGCTGTTCTATGAGCAGCAGGGCCGCGCGATGCTGCGCGAGCGCTTCGGTGAGGTCGAGGGGCGGATCGCCGTCGGGCTCGCCGGACACGGGTCGCAGTGCTTTGGTTTTGACGACGCGGTCTCGCGCGACCACGATTTTGACCGGGGCTTTTGTCTGTGGCTGACAGATGAGGACGACGCGCGCTTTGGCGTGGCGCTTGCGCGCGCCTATCGCGAGCTGTGCGGCGAGAGCGCGACCGCCCACAGCGCGATGGCCGAGAGCGGCCTCGGCGTGCGGCGCATCAGTGATTTTTACCGGCGCTATACCGGCTCGGCCGGTGCGCCGGAGAGCTGGCAGCAGTGGCTCTCGCTGCCCTCCTGGGCGCTGGCCGAGGCCACGAACGGCGAGGTGTGGCGCGACGATCTGGGCGCGTTTTCCGCTGTGCGCGAGACGCTGCAAAAGGGCATGCCGGAGGACGTGCGGCGCAAAAAGCTTGCCGCGCGCGTCATCACGATGGCGCAGGCGGGGCAGTATAATTACCCCCGCTGCCTGTCCCACGGCGAAGCGGGAGCGGCGATGTTGGCCCTGACCGAATTCGTGCGCGCCGCCATGGAGACGATCTTTCTGCTCAATCGCCGCCACATGCCCTATTACAAGTGGTCGCTGCGCGCGATGCGCACGCTGCCGCTGCTTGCGGATATGGCAGAACCGCTGGAGTTTCTGCTGACGGGCGAGAACGGCGGCGAGGCGGACGGGCTGAAGATCCAGCTCGTCGAGGATATCTGCGCGAGCGTGCTGCGCGTTCTCAAAGAGCAGGGTCTCACAAGCGGAAGCGGCGCGTATCTTGAAGCACACGCCTTTGAGATCCAGTCCCGTATTGAAAACGGGGCGATCCGCGCGCTGCATATCATGGAAGAATAAAGGGAAGCATATCTATGGAGATCAAATGGCTGGGGCACGCCTGTTTTGCCATCACGCACAAGGGCTATACGGTGCTGATCGACCCCTATAACAGCGACTATACCGCGGGCTATCCGAAGCTGCGGCTGAAGGCGGACAAGCTGCTCGTCAGCCACGAGCACTACGGCCACAATTACCGCGAGGGTGTGCTGCTTTCCGGCAGGCCGGAGAGCGACTGCCCCTTTGCGATCTCGGAGCTGAAGGTGCCGCATGAGTTCAAGCTGGGCAACTGGCGCGGCTTCTGCACCATCCACATTCTGGAGAGTGACGGCTATAAGCTCGTGCATATGAGCGATCTCGGCACACAGCTCGACGGCGGGCAGATCTCGCGGCTGTACGGCGCGGACGTGTGCATGATCTGTGCCGGATCGATCACGGCGCTGCCCTCGCAGGAGGCCAAGCGCGCGGTCGACGAGATCGCGGCCAGAGTGGTCATCCCGATGCACTATCGCGACGGCAACCGCGGCGCGCACCGGCTCGAGTCCATCACGGAATTTACGGACAAGTTCGAATCGCCGGAATTCATCCACTGGTACCCCACCGACACCTTCACCGTCACGCCGGATATGGAGCCGCAGGTGGCCGTGCTGAAATATCTCGGCCCGGAGGCCTGGGGCACGCTGGCGCAGGAGGAGGAAAAGAGCGTTCGCAAGGGGCTTTTCGGCCGCCTGCTGAAAAAATAACGAGCGTCTTTCGGGTTTACATCGTTCCCGTTTTGTGCTATAAAAAGAATAGCACAGTATATTTTTTCATTATTTAAAAAGAGGAGGACGTATTATGGTAAAATTTGCCGACCGTATGGATAACATCAAGGCCTCGGATATCCGTGAGCTCTTAAAGCTCACCGCGAGACCCGAGATCATTTCCTTTGCCGGCGGACTTCCCGCGCCGGAGCTCTTCCCTGTCGCCGACCTGAAGGCCGCGATGGACGCCGTGATGGACGAGTGCGGCACCGCCGCGCTGCAGTACGGCGTGACCGAAGGTCCCAAGCATCTGCGCGAGCAGATCGCCGACCGCCTGGCCGCGAAGAACAACATCATCACCGACGCCGATCATCTGATCCTGACGGCCGGCAGCCAGCAGGGTCTCGACTTCATCGGCAAGCTGTTTCTCAACCCCGGCGACGTCGTTTTGCTGGAAAGCCCCTCCTATCTCGGCGCGATCAACGCCTTCAAGCAGTACGAGCCCAGCTTCATCGAGGTGCCGACCGACGAGAACGGCATGATCATGGAAGAGCTTGACCGCGTGCTCGCCACTACCGAAAACGTCAAGCTGATCTACGTCATCCCCGACTTCCAGAACCCCTCCGGCCGCACGATGCCCCTCGAGCGCCGCAAGCAGTTCATGGAGATCATCAACAAGTATGAGATCCCCACGATCGAGGACAACCCCTACGGCGATCTGCGCTTCAAGGGCGAGTTCCTGCCCGCGCTGCGCAGCATGGACGAAAAGGATCTGATCATCTACTTCGGCACCTTCTCCAAGATCCTCTCCCCCGGCTTCCGCATGGGCTGGATCAACGCCAGCACCGAGATCGTGGAAAAGGTCAACCTCATCATGCAGGCCTCCGCGCTGCAGACACCGACGATCAACGCGCTCGTCATCTCGAAGTATCTCGACATGTTCGACATCGACGCGCACGTGGAAAAGATCCGCGCCGTCTACAAGCGCCGCTGCCAGCTGATGATCGACACGATGCGCGCCGAGTTCCCGCCCGAAGTCAAGTTCACCGATCCGGACGGCGGTCTGTTCACCTGGGTCGAGCTGCCCGAGGGCATCGACACCCGCGAGCTCGCCCCCAAGGCGATGGCGCAGAACGTGGCCTATGTGCCCGGCTCCGGCTTCTACCCGAGCGGCACGACCAAGAACTGCATGAGACTGAACTACTCCAACGCCACCGACGAGCGCATCGTCGAGGGCATCAAGAGACTGGGCAAGGTCATCCGCGAGGCGCTCGCTTGATCGCCTGATCCAGTGTTTCTTTCCCTAAAGCTAAAAGCTCCCCTTCGGATCGTCCGAAGGGGAGCTTTTTTCATATTCGCCTCAGCGGTACTCGATCGTAAGATTGCCGCTGGAGGTCTCCACGTCGACGGGGAGATCGCCCCGGACCAGCTCGCCGCCGAGCTTTCCGGAGGAACTGTCGAAGAGGAGGTTGATTCCCGTCCCCCGCGGGAGCGTGAGCGTCACGTCCCCGGAGCTGGTTTCGATCTCGATGCCGGCGGGCGCGGCGTCAAAGGCCAGGGAGACCTTGCCGGAGGAGCTTTCGCTCTCGACAAAGCCGCAGACAAGCGCCGTGCCGCGGATCGCGCCGCTGGAGGCGGAGAGTTTGAGTTTGTCGCAAAGCAGGCCGTCTATGCTCTTATCGCCGCTGGTCGTTTCGAGATCGGCTGCGGCGCAGACGAGGTTTTCTGCCTGGAAGTCGCCGGAGCTGGACTTGCTGCTGAGCTCGCCGCCGACCTCCGTACGCAGGACGCACTGTTCGCCGGAGCTCGATTCCAGGTCCAGCTCCGCGCAGCGGCAGTCCTTGGCCTGGAGCGCGCCGGAGCTGGACTCGAGGAGGATCGCCTTCTCTGTCTCGACGCCGGATACCTTTACATCGGCGGAGGAGACGTCCACGGCAAGCCCCTCGAGCACGAGTCCCTGCGGGATGAAGACCGTCAGATGCTTTTCGGGCAAGTTGCTGACGCGGTTGGCGCAGGGCAGGATCGACAGCTCGCCGCCAGAGAGCTTATAGCGCAGACACTCGTTCTCCTTCAGCGCGCGCTTTGCCTCCTCACGCACCAGCACAGTGCTGCCATTATATCGCTCCACGTCCACGGAGCCGGAGCTCCAGTCAAGCTTCAGCGCGCGGACCTCCCCGGCCGGGAAGCTCTCTTCCCCGTCTGTCAGGACTGTATACCCCTTTTGGTCATAATTGAGGTCGGATACGGTATGGATGCCGGGCACCCTCACAAGGCCGGCGTTGAAGCTTATGCCCCGGTGGTTGGCGATCTGCAGGATCGTAAGGCCGAGGGCAAGCAAAAGAATACCGATCAAGAGAAAGATTTTGGTTCCCGTTTTCATCTTTTATCTCCCCTTTTTGATAAAGATCGATTTCACACTGCGGACGACGGCGCGGCACAGTGCGGTAAGGCCGCGGAAAAGCGGCGGGATCAGCAGTGCGCCGAGCACGCAAAGCCCCGCGGAGGTCAGCGCCAGTCCGACAAGCACCAACGGCGAGCCCTCAGCAAAGCCGAAAACAAGCGCCAGAGGCGTCGCGACCGCGCACAGGCCAAGCGCAAACACCACCGCGGCGTAGCTGACAAAGAGCGCCCAAAGCGTGATGAGCAGACTCAGTACCACAGCAAAGACGGAGGCAAGCAGCGGAAACCACAGCGGAAAGCCGAGGACGAGCAGCGCGATCACCAACGGGGATAAGCTCCCGCCCGATCTGATGCGGGTTTTGACAAGGGTTGCAAGCGGCAGCGCCGCAAGCAGCTCCTGCGCCACGGCGTTCGGATCGCCCAGACGGGATGTGGCCTCTTCTTCGCTCATGCCGTCCTCGCACATATCACAGATCAGCTCGTCATAGTAGGCAAGATGCTTTTCTCTCTCCTCGGGCGGCATCTGCGCAAGCGCGTATTCCAGCGCGCCGAGATATTCCTGTTTATTCATGGCTCAGTCCCTCCCGGATGAAGTCATACATGGCGGCGATCTCGCCCCAGTCGGCGGCAAAGCTCTCGAGCCGGCTGCGACCGGCGGCGGTGAGGTGATAGAACTTTCGCAGGCGGCCGCTGTGCTCCACGCTGTATACCGTGAGCGACCCGGCACTCTCCAGCCGGCGGAGGATCGGATAGAGCGTCGATTCCGTAATGGCCACAAAGGGGGAAATGTCCTTGATGATCTGATAGCCGTAGGAGTCGCCCCGCGCCAGCGCGGCGAGCACACAGTTTTCGAGCAGGCCGCGCTTCATTTGCGCATCCAGCATCGGCAATACCCCCTTTCGCACAATACTATATTACGCATAGTATGAAAAGTCAAGCGGTTATTACTCGTTTTTTTAGAGAAAGGCAGAAAAAGAGCGTCTCAAAGCACGTTGAGACGCTCTTTTTCTGTCTTCTTGCCGTTAAGGGGTTCCCGCTTCGCCGCGCTTATGGCGCGCAGCGGCCGAAAAGCCCATGCGGATCGCGCCGGTGGGACAGGCGCGGACACAGTCGCCGCAGCGGATGCACTCGGCGCTGTTGATGTTTTTGTGCGGCTCGACGCCCATGCGGCAGGCCGCGGCGCACTTTTCGCAGCGGATGCATCTAGTCTCTTCCACCTCGCCGCGATAGAGTGAAAAGCGGTTGAAGAGGCCGTAGAGCGCGCCGAGAGGACAGAGATATTTGCAAAACGGCCGCCAGATCAGCAGGCTCACCGCGATGAGCGAGACGAGCACCGCCGCCTTCCAGGCGAAGATACCTCCCAGCAGCGGTCTCACGGCCGCGTCGGCAAGCGCGAGAAAGACGCCCGCGAGCGTTCCCGCCGGGCAGAGGTATTTGCAGAAGAACGGCGTGAGCGCGAAGAAGAGCGGCAGCACAAGCGTGAGCGCGAGGACGACGTATTTAAGCTTGCGCAGCGGACCCGACGCGCGGTCGCCGCGCGGCCGCTTCGGCAACGGGACGCGGTGGAGCAGCTCCTGCATCCAGCCCATCGGGCAGAGGAAGCCGCAGACCGCGCGCCCCAGCACCGCGCCGAAGAACAGCAGCAGCCCCGCCACATAATAAGGGATCTTAACTGGCCGCGAGCCGAGGAAGCTCTGCAGCGAGCCGAGCGGACAGGCCCCGACCGCGCCGGGGCAGGAATAGCAGTTCAGCCCCGGGACGCAGACGTTTTTCCCGGCGCCCTGATAGATCCGGCCGGAGAAAAAGCCCTTGAAATTGGCGTTTTGCAGCAGCGCGGCGACTGTCTGGATCGAAAATCTCTTTCTGTCCGTCATCGTCAGCCGATCCCCACGCACTCCAGGCACACGCGCACGGCCTTTTGCAGCACGAGCGCGTTCTGTCCCAGCCAAAGTCCCGCTCCCGTCAGAAGCGCTGCGGCGGCGAGCAGGAGCCAGGTGATCTTCTCTCTCATCCCAGCAGCCCCTTTACGATCTCTTCCCACTGCTCATAGGAGCGCGCGCCGATCACTGTCTCGCCGAGCTGCTCGCCGGAGGCGCCCAGAAAGACCGTCGTCGGCACATAGCCGGTCTGGAAGGCGTCGAAGGCCGGGACATAGCGCAGCACGGGATAGCCGATCCCGGCTTTTTCCAGCACCCCGGCCGTCCCCTCCTCGGTCGAGTAGACGCCGATGAGGTTGAAGCCTTTGTCGGCATAATTCTCATAGAGCCGCTGCAGCTCCGGCAGCTCCGCGATGCAGGGCGGGCACCAGGGCTCGAAGAAGTTGAGCATCGTGACGGTGGCTTCGGAAAGGATGCTCTCGTCCACCTCCGACCCGTCAAAGGCCGTGGTCGAGAAGCGCAGCGCCGTCTCCGCGCTCTCCGGGGCGCTCTGTTCTTCGGCGGGGACGGGCTGCTCGTCGGATGCGGCCGTCTCCTCCGCGGGAGCGGGCGCCGCCGTCGGCACGGCGGGCGCGGCTTTGCCCGCGCCGGTCGCCCAGATCAAAAGCGCCAGCAGCAACAGGGCGGCGCCCAGCAGGATCCCTCTTTTTTTCATATCTCTTTATTCCTTTCTCTCAGAAAGCTCGCCGGCAAGAGCGGCAAGCGCGGTCAGGGCGGTGGCGGTGTCGATCCGGGAGCCGGCCAGGCCGCGGATGCGCGAGGAGAGCGAAAGCAGCGCGTCGCTTCGTCGGTTTTGTTTTTCACAGGCGGTGAGGACGGCGTCCCAGTCGCAGCGCCGGCCGCTCATCCGCTCGAGCGCACGGACGGCGCCCAGAAGCTCCTCCGCCGTTGCCGCGCGGGGAAAGACGGCGAGCGTGCCTGCCTCCCGCAGCGTGGGAAAGAGCGTCTCAGGCACGGCAACAAGGGCGGGAAAGCCCTTGAGCAGCAGCTCCTGTGCGGGATGCTCCGTCAGGACGAGACAGCGGGCGGCCGTCCGCAGCCGCTCGCCGGACGGTGCGCGCAGGATGGCGCACAGCACGCCGCCCCAAAGGCGCAGCCAGCGGAGATAGCCGCGCGGCGTTTTCCTTCCCGCCGCAGTGGCGAATGTCATAAACCTTTCCTCCTAATTATAGCCGATGGCTCCGTTCGTTTCAACTTTTTCCCTTGACTTGCCGGGGGCGAACAGATAAAATGAGGCAAGCGATCCGGTTCTTTGGGGTTTTTAGAGCAAAGGAGCTCTTCATGGAATTAAACGAACTGAAGCTTGTCACGGCAAGCAATATCATAAAGCTCCGCACGGGGATAGGCATGACGCAGGCCGAGCTCGGCGCAAAGCTGAACTACTCCGACAAGACCATCTCGAAGTGGGAGCGCGGCGAGGCCATTCCCGACGCCTATGTGCTGACGCAGATGGCGGAGCTGTTCGGCGTGAGCGTGGACTTTATCCTCTCGTCGCACGACAAATGGGAAAAGCCGAAGGAAAACGAGGTGGAACAGGTCAGCTACAGCGTCGAGCGCATCATCGCCATCGCCGTGATCGGGACGCTGACAGCCTTTCTGATTGCCTTTGTCACGCTTTGGCTGATGGACATCGTCGAGTGGCGGCTGTTCCTCTTTGCGCTCAGCGCGGCGATTTTGGTCTATATGATCCTGATCTGCGTGTTCAAGCGGACGCGGCATCTGCAGTATGTGATCGCCCTTTTCGTGGCCTCGCTGTTTCTGATCGTCTATTTTACGCTGCCGACGGCCAACCCCTGGCAGCTGTTTCTGATCCTTGTCCCGGCCGAGGTGCTGGTGTTTCTGGCCTGCAATCTGCGCATCCGCAAGCACGCCAGGGGCAAAAAGGCCGAAAATGGCTGATTTCTACAAATCGTAGAGCGGAAAATTTTCGCGCGTAGAGTATGCTTTTGCTGCTCTACGCGCGTCTTTTTACAGTGTAGAGCGCGCACGCGCGCGGATAGGTTGAAAAAAGCGTTGACAGGCTTTACGCTTATGATGTGATTGTACCGCGAACTTCTTGCGAAAGGATAAGAATTATGAGCGATTATATTTTAAGCTGCTGCTCCCCCGCCGACCTGTCCAAGGAGCACTTTGAGCGCATCGGCGTGCGCTATGTCTGCTTCCACTATGCCCTTGACGGCGTGGAATACCCCGACGATCTGGGCCAGACGATCCCGTTCGACGAGTTTTACCGCCGCATGAGCGAGGGCGCCGACACCCGCACCGCCCAGGTCAACGTATCGGAATACGTCGACTTCTTCACGCCCTTCCTCGAGGAGGGCAAGGACGTGGTGCATGTGTGCCTCTCCTCCGGCATTTCGGGCACGATCAACTCCGCCCGCAACGCCGCGCTGATTTTAAAAGAACGCTATCCCGAGCGCACGGTGTACGTGATCGACTCGCTCGGCGCGTCGTCCGGCTACGGTCTTTTGATGGACACCGCCGCCGCCAGGCGCGACGAAGGCTTAAGCGCCGAGGAGCTTGCCAAATGGATCGAGGAAAACCGGCTGAAGGTCCACCACTGGTTCTTCTCCTCCGACCTGACCTTCTTTGTCAAGGGAGGACGCATTTCCAAGGCCGCGGGCGTGTTCGGCGGCATCCTTGAGATCTGCCCGCTGATGAACATGGACAACCTCGGCCGGCTGATTCCGCGCTTTAAGATCCGCACGAAGAAAAAGGTCATCCGCGAGATCGTCAAGAAGATGGAGGAGTGCGCCGAGGGCGGCACGGACTATTCCGGCAAGTGCTTTATCTCGATGTCCGCCTGTGAGGAGGACGCGCGCGCCGTCGCCGATCTGGTTGAGGATCGCTTTCCGAAGCTCAACGGCAAGGTGCTGATCAACAACATCGGCAATCTGATCGGCAGCCACACCGGCCCCGGCACCGTGGCGCTGTTCTTCTGGGGCAGCGAGCGGGTAGACTGAGCGGGAACGGAGCTTTGCCGCTTTTTCGATTACACTTAATCATTGACAGCTGCGTATATTCCCTCTGTTTTATTCGGCAAAAACAAAGGCTGCTGCAGTATTCTGCAGCAGCCTTTGTTTTTGAAAAATACGTTTACCACGAAATGGTGAGCGCTTCGAAGCAGGCGGCGATGCGCTCGTCGTCCCAGGGGAAGCTCTTGGCCTCATAGCCGGCGTCCTTGAGCTGGGCGGAGAAGGCGTCGGGGTCGGCGGCAGCGGAGCGGAACACGGCGAGGAGCTCGTCGGCGTTGTCGCGATAAGCCACCTTGTTTTCATAAATAAGCCGGTCGGTATACTGGCCGATCGTCGCCTTGACATCCTCGGCGCTGATGCCGGAGGCGGCAAAATAGTCCGCGATCCGGGCCGCAGCGGCGGCGGAAGCCATCGCGGAGCCGGCCGTGCCGGCGGGCTTCTTGTTGCGAACCACGACGATGACCTCGTCAAGCGAACGGCAGGCCGCGTCGCTGCCCACAACGATGATCTCGGCATCCTCGGAGAAGACCGAGCCGCCGGGGCCGGTGAACTTGCACTTGACCTTCCAGCCGTCAAGCTCGGCGGGAATGCCGGTCATGATCAGCGTTTCCGTGCCGAGACCGGTGCAGGTGACGTTCGGGAAGTCCGTTTTGATGTCCTTGGCGTTATAGCCCTTCGTGCCGTCGGGGCTGGAGATGAACCAGCTGATCTCCCGCGCGTTGTCGGCGCGCGCGATGAAATAGGCCGTGCCGCCGGGCGTGACCGTCTCGCTCGTCGGGCTCTTGGTCACGGAGGGGGGATCCGCTCCCGGTACGGGCGTGGGCTCGGGCGTGGGCTCGGGCGTCGGTTCCGGCGTAGGCTCGGGAATGGGCGTCGGTTCCGGCGTGGGCTCGGGCAGATCTTCCGTCCCGGCCGCCGGATCGGCGGGTACCTCGGCGGGAAGCTGCGGTTCGGCCGCGGCGGGCGTCGTCTGCGGGGGAACGTCCGTCTGGGGCGTCTGCCCGGAGCGCAGGCTGCAGCCGGCGACGGCAAAGAGC
>Ga0247611_10006615_pt1 | contig 14796 bp, 12 predicted proteins | sample 177DNAGHGhighgp2_FD_192422 | JGI IMG/M metagenome (GOLD analysis project Ga0247611, IMG submission 192422) | Sheep rumen microbial communities from Palmerston North, Manawatu-Wanganui, New Zealand - 1770 DNA GHGhigh gp2 | ecosystem: Host-associated > Mammals > Digestive system > Stomach > Rumen...
TGACTTGATTCATGCTTCAGAAAGCAGTCAGTTATTGTTCACATCCCATAACACGAATCTTATCGATGTCAAACGACTGAGACGTGATCAGATTGTTTTCGTCAACAAGTCGGAGCAAGGTGCGACGGAAGTATATTCGTTATACGACTTTAAGGATTTCCGTGAAAATATGGATGCCGAAAAGGGATATATACAAGGGCGCTTTATATCTGCTCCTTATACTGATTCATCAGCATTAAGTATAGAGCAATTATTGAAATGTTGAAAGAGGACGCTCGCTAAAAAAGTCCAAAATCAAGAAAATGTGACAAGTTTGTGATTTTTTCTGTGTTTTCTTTTGGTTGTTTGGGGAGAAATATGTACCTATGCAGTGATTTTGTAACATGTTGATTATCAATGGTTATCTCCGTTTTTGCGACATGTGTGCAACATCCGGTGCTAACGCATTGATAGTCAGTTAGAGTCGTTTTCGAGGAGGTCAAATGAGACGCATAAGTAAAGACATAACAAAACACTATCAAATGGCGTGTAGCTCAATGAGTTACACGCCATTTGCATTTTTATGGGCGTAGCCAATCCATATCAAGAAAATGTAGTAGGTTTTTGATTTTTCTATGTTTTGTTTTGGTTATTTAGGGAGAATTTCATACCTTTGCAGTGATTTTGTAGCATGTTGATTATCAATGCTAATTTGATTTTCTACATGTTTACAACATCATAAGCGAACGTATTAATCGTTTATTAAATTAATAAGGAATATGAAGAAAGTACAGGATTCAAGCTTACGCTATCGTTTCGTAAGTGTGTTGCTGGTTGCTTTTCTTTGGTGTACGCTGAATGTAAGTGGGCAAGACCGAGAGAGACGACCAGATAATACTACTTATTTCCCAACAGACGAGTTACCCAACCCGTGTATCTATCTGCCAGTTCCTCCCGACACAGCAAGCACGTTGTTTGTTGATGACTACATGCGCTGGATTTGGGGAAAGTCCATCCGTAACACTGAGCGCGGAAAGCAGGCTAGCTGGGAATCGCTCTATGGAGTGAAACGTATGGCGACTGTCTTCGGAGAGGCGATGGGTATGACCATCAGCAAGGAAGAAACTCCTGCCATTTGGCGACTTCTTCAACGAGTAGGCGAGACAGGAAACAAGGCGACAAGTAAGGCAAAGCGTAAGTACATGCGCGTACGTCCATTTGCAAGGATGAACGAGCATGTTTGGGGAGAATTTGACAACGAGTGGGATCTTCGTCACAATGGTTCCTACCCTTCTGGTCATACAGGATTTGGATGGAGCACCGCTTTGGCTTTAGCAGAGATGGCTCCAGAGTATCAAGACACTATCCTACGAAGAGGTTACGAATATGGAGATAGTCGCATCATCGTAGGTGCCCATTGGCAGAGTGACGTGGATGCTGGCAGATTGGCTGCATCAGCTGCTGTTGCTCGCATGCATACATCACAAGAATATCTTGAAGACCTCGCTGATGCGCGGGCAGAGTACATTCGCATTAAAGGTGTCAACGCGAAGCAGACAGCGCTGGGATTTCCTCATATCGAACGTATCATAGATGCGCCAGGTGACACAGCATCGTACCGCCATTATGGAGATGTAGCGTATTATTGGCTAGCAAAAGCTGAACGAACAACGCCAAGAGGCGCAGAGGCAGTCACAGATACTGCATGTACTGTCAACTATTTCCTCCAGACGTACGGAACCTGCACGAATATTCCAATCGACATCACCTCCACACCAGACATATCGGCAATGGTGACATACCTGTTCGACAAGCTATGTGACGCATGCTCACAAGCTAAGTCGCAGACATTCCGCAAACGTCCTTTCCTGCGTATGGGCGAACATTCTGCGCTGCCAGAGAAGGACCAGAAATACAGCACCTCGTCAAGCTATCCATCCTCGCACTCCATCATCGGCTGGGGAATAGCCCTTGCGCTCGTAGAAGTGATGCCAGATTGTCAGGATGCCATCCTCCAGAGAGGTTATGAATATGGCCGCAGCCGTACAATCCTGGGATTCCACTTCAAGAGTGACGTACAGGCAGGACGTCTTGTGGCCGCTTATACTTTAGCAAGTTTGCATAACGATGCAGAGTTCCGTAAACTCCTTGCAGCGGCACAAAAGGAATATGCCAACAGCATAAACCTTGAGTGATTCAACCAACTAATATACAATATGAGCAGAACCAATTTGGCTCCGCTCTTTTTTCATATCCTATCAGTAGCAACGCTAAGCTCTCAGAGATAGCTTTGTTTCCTATCAGTAGCAACGCTAAGCTCTCAGAGGGAGCTTTGTTTCCTATCAGTAGCAAGCCCACATAAAAAGAGGCAGCTTCATATCCAATATGTTGCTGCCTCTGTACATAAAGATGAGGGTATGCGTTCGATTAGTATTGTTCGTTTTCGTTGGGGAAATCGCCACTTTTCACGTCTGTGATGTAGTTGCCGATCGCTTCTGTCATGATGGCGTTGAGGTCGGCATAACGACGCAGAAATTTGGGCGAAAAATCGGTGGACATTCCTAGCATATCTGCCACAACGAGTACCTGACCATCGCAGGCTCCTCCAGCACCAATGCCGATGACAGGTATCTTGAGTTCACGAGTCACGCGTTCGGCCAAGGCTGCTGGTATTTTCTCAAGGACTACTGCAAAACATCCGACTTCTTCGAGCGCATGAGCGTCGCTCACCAGTTTTTCTGCCTCAGCTTCTTCACGTGCACGTACTGTGTAGGTGCCGAACTTGTTGATGCTTTGAGGAGTAAGGCCAAGATGACCACACACAGGGATTCCTGCGTCGAGTATCTTCTTTACGGTGTCTATAATTTCTACTCCACCTTCCAATTTCAATGCATCACAATGGCTCTCTTTCATGATACGGATTGCATTGGTGACTCCCTCTGTGGGGTTCACTTGGTAAGTTCCGAACGGCATATCGCAAATAACGAGTGCGCGTTTCGTAGCACGAACCACAGCTTTAGCATGATAAATCATTTGATCGAGCGTAATGGGCAAGGTTGTCATGTTGCCAGCCATTACGTTTGATGCAGAGTCGCCTACGAGGATGATATCCATACCTGCACCGTCAACAATCTGTGCTGTTGTGTAGTCGTAGGAGGTAAGCATAGCAATTTTTTTGCCTTCCTGCTTCATTTGAAAAAGTCGATGTGTGGTGACTTTACGTTTGTCTTCAACTAAGTAAGCCATATATTCAGAATTTATTGGTCACGTATGCTTGATGAGATGATTGCTATTCATGAATTTTAAGGGAAGAAACTGTTAAGCGAGTTGCCAGGGGCCAGTAGGCAGCTGCCTGCGAAGCACTTCGAGCTGAAAATCTTTTCCTGCGATGATTCCGAATGAGCGAAGATGCATCTCCACCGTCTTCCGAGCCAGTTCAGGATGATTGTTCTCCTCGCTTAGATGACACAGCCATACATACTTCAACCCTGGATGGAGACACTCAGCGAGCACCTCTGCCGCCTGATGGTTGCTGAGATGTCCTGTGCCGCTCATGATACGTTCTTGTAACATCTTGGGATACTTTCCATTTCGCAACATCTCCTCATCGTAATTCGATTCCAACACCAAATAGTTGGATTTTAGGATATACTCCTTGATACAATCCGTCACCATTCCAACATCCGTCATAATGGTAAAGGCTTCTTCACCAAAGCGGATGTGATATCCAACGTTCTCTGCGGAGTCGTGAGGGATGGGGAACGGTGTGATGTGGAAACCGGCAAGACAGAATTCCTCGTCCTTCTCGATCGTCTTCACCTTGTCGGCATCCAATTGCTTCGTAGCATGATAATTGCCCCTTATCCCCTGATGTACCAGCGCAGTCGCATAGACAGGCAGGTTGTACTCAAGGCTTACGTATCCTGCTGCTTTCACGTGGTCAGCATGATCGTGAGTGATAATGATACCCTTGACGTTTGCAAAGCTCAGTCCGTATTCTTTCATGTTACGTTTCAGGCGACGAATACCAACGCCCGCATCGATGAGGATTGCTTCCTCACCGTTGCCGAGGTAATAACAATTACCACAACTTCCACTTCCAAAAGCCAAAAACGTGAGCATTTTATTACAAAAATACGTTAAATCGCATGAATTAGCGTGCAAAGATAAGAATTATTTAGAATCTATAATGAATAATTTATAATATTTTAGTAATTTTGTCGGTGAATTCATACTTATGCGAACGAATATACATATTAAGAAACAATCATAATCAGTATTCAGCATGAAAAACTTCAAATCATTATCAGCAGTACTGCTTACCGCAGCAATCATGATGGTAAGCTGTGGTGTCCCTCAGGGAAGTAATACCGGCAACACCAACAACAACAATGCTGCCCTCGAAGCAGGCATGGGTGTCCTTGGTGCTCTGTTAACTGGCAACAATGCAGGCGATGCGACCAACTCATTACTCACAGGTGTCATCGGCTCGCTTGCCAACAATGCGCAGTCGGGATCTATCGTCGGAACTTGGGTTTATGCCGAACCGTCGGTAGAATTTACCAGCACAAACCTCTTGGCACAGGCCGGTGGACTTGTGGCTGCCAATCAAATGGTAACGAAGTTGGCACCTTATTATGAAAAGATAGGTGTACGACCTGGTACGTTTACCCTCACATTCAACAAGGACAACACTTGTGTCGTCACGATGAACGGACAAACTCAGCAGGCGAACTATACTTATGACGCCAAAGCACACACGTTGCAGATTACGGGTCAGGTGATTGGCTTGTCGTTTGGAACAGTCTATGCAACTGTTTCTGCCACACAGCTCTCTCTTACCCTCGACTCTTCAAAACTGCTCAACGTAGCACAGTCTGTTGCTTCACGTTCGAACAACTCTACCGTCAGCGCCCTCTCGTCAATCGCCAACTCTTTCAACGGCATGAAGACGGGATTCAAATTCAACAAGCGGTAGTCAACCGTTCAAACACTTACCAATAATCCTTCTGTATAGGGGGATTATTGGTTTTTACACAACGATACGGCAAAACAATTATTTATAGGAAAGAGAGAAACAGTGAACAATTTGTAGAAAAGATTTTATAAAAGAAATAGATTTATGAGAAAACGATTGATGTTGATGGCCATCCTTTGTAGCAGCGTATCCTTCGCAGCGTGGGCAGATGGTATTGACGGTGACACGGATGAAGAAAACGAAAAAAGCGACTTCTCGGTAGTCGTAGGATATGTGAACAAACAATGGGCTTCGGATTTGAAGAACCATACCATTCGCGAGAATATGTGGCGCGAAGAAGACAAACGTCTGCATGGCTTCCAGATAGGATTTGCCTACACACCAACACTCCCTATGGGACTTGGCGTATATACAGGTTTGTTTGGTGAGTTCTACTTGTCATTTAGCAAAGCGATGGGTTATGATGAGTTTACAGAGTTCAGTCTTTATGTCCCGATTCATGCCAACTTCACACTTCCGTTATCACGGAATGTATCGCTGAAAGCACACGGAGGTTTCGGACTGAACTATGCCTGTCACGGAGGTTTCACCAACCGCGATGCCTATTACTGGGATTGGGTATGGGACGAAATACTCGGCTATGCAACAAGACAGAAGAAGTCGTACGAGCTCGACCATATCCGTTATGGGAAGAATGGTTGGCCCAAGCGTTTCAATGCTGCACTTGAGTTGAACGTCGGAGTGTCTTTCAACAACATCATCGTATCGGGAGGATATTCATGGGGACTGACCGACCATCAGCTCTACAAGGATGTGCCAGGCTCGTCGACCAGACAGGATAAACTGACCATTTCCGTAGGTTATGAATTCTAATGGAATAATTATGGCTAACAAATGTTAAATATGCGAGTTGGGCATGACTTTTTTGTTAATAATTCGTCCCGCCGCATCTTTATGTCTTAAATTATTCGTAACTTTGTACTCGGAAAACTAATTAAAAAAGTATTTTAAGGTAAAATGGAGAAGAGAAAGATTCAGTTCAGTCTCGTTTATAGAGATATGTTTCAGTCGAGCGGTAAATATCAACCCCGCAAAGACCAGTTAGAGCGTATAGCTCCTGTTATCATCAAAATGGGATGTTTCGCACGCGTTGAGACCAACGGTGGAGCATTCGAGCAGGTGAACCTGCTTTATGGAGAGAATCCAAACAAGGCCGTACGTGCCTTCACCAAGCCTTTCAACGAGGTGGGCATCAAGACTCACATGTTGGATCGTGGTCTGAATGCTTTGCGTATGTTCCCTGTTCCTGCTGATGTGCGTCGATTGATGTACAAGGTGAAGCATGCTCAGGGTGTGGACATCACACGTATCTTCTGCGGATTGAACGACGTACGTAACATTATTCCTTCAATTAAATATGCGCTTGAAGCAGGCATGACTCCTCAGGCTACATTGTGCATCACAACCAGCCCTATTCACACGGCTGAATACTATGCAAACATTGCAGAACAACTGATTGCGGCTGGTGCTCCAGAAATCTGCTTGAAGGATATGGCTGGTATTGGTCAGCCAGCGATGTTGGGTAAACTCGTGAAGATGATCAAGGATAAACATCCTGAGATCATTATACAATATCATGGACATAGCGGTCCAGGCCTTTCAATGGCCAGCATCCTTGAAGTATGTAAGAACGGTGCTGACGTCATCGACACAGCTATCGAACCGCTTTCTTGGGGTAAGGTACATCCAGACATCATCTCGGTTCAGAGTATGCTCAAGAACTACGGATTCGACGTTCCTGAAATCAATATGGATGCTTACATGGAGGCTCGTAAGCTTACTCAAGAGTTCATTGACGACTTCCTCGGCTACTTCATGAACCCTGCCAACAAGTTGATGTCCTCACTCTTGCTCGGCTGCGGACTGCCTGGTGGTATGATGGGAAGTATGATGGCCGACCTTAAGGGTGTGATGGATGCCATCAACAACAACCGCAAGAATAAAGGCGAGGAACCACTGAGCGAAGATGCGCTACTGGTGCGCCTGTTCAACGAGGTTGCGTATGTATGGCCACGCGTTGGATATCCTCCATTGGTAACTCCATTCTCTCAGTATGTTAAGAATATCGCCCTGATGAACCTCCTCACGGAGTCAATGGGCAAGCCACGCTATACGATGATGGACGAATCGATTTGGGGCATGATTCTGGGCAAGAGCGGTAAGCTGCCTGGCGAAGTAGCTCCCGAGATTGTCGAACTGGCAAAGGAAAAGGGATTCGAATTTACCACAGCCGACCCACAATCGAACTATCCTGATGACCTTCCTCGATTCATCGAAGAGATGAAGAAGAACGGTTGGGAGCGTGGCGAAGACGACGAAGAGCTGTTCGAGTTTGCAATGCACGAGAGCCAGTATCGTGACTTCAAGAGTGGCATTGCTAAGGAGCGCTTCCTGAAAGACCTACAGGCTGCAAAGGATAAGGAGATGCAGAAGAAGGGAATGTCACTTGCCGATGTGGCTGCCTACAAGCACGCAGAAGCTGATGCAATTACCGCTCCGGATAGCGGAACCATCATGTGGGAAGTAAACGGAGATGGCGAATGCGTGAAGAGTATCGACCCAATGGTAGGCAAGGAGTACAAGGAAGGCGATCGCTTCTGCTACCTGCAGAACCAGTTCGGACAGACCATCGAAATACCTGCCGCACTTGGCGGAAAACTCGTCGAGGTATGTGCTAAGCAAGGTAGCAAAGTACGTAAGGGCGACACCATCGCATTCATTCGCAGAAAATAAACATACATTTTTATATATTATGAACCTTAAAATTAGACTTATCGCAATGGGCATCGCAACGTATGCCCTCACAGCTTCCGCCCAGTTCGGAGGCTTTGGCGGCGGTTTCGGAGGAGGAGGCTTTGGTGGCTTCGGTCAGCGTCAGCAGGAGCCTCCCCGTTCGACCCAAGGTGCTTTCACCACACGCCAGTATCGTAATTATTTCCTTGAGTGTGGATACACCCAGAAGCAAGTTGACCAAAAACTTCAAGAGGTATTCAACGATGTCTTCACGGGCCCCCACAAGTGTTACTTTGAGGTGGACGGCAATATGGCCTACATATCCGACGTAAAGAACCGAGACGTTCGTACCGAAGGAATGTCGTACGGTATGATGATTGCCGTGCAGTTCGACCGCAAGGACATCTTCGACAAACTATGGCGTTGGTGCGAGAAGTATATGCACCACCACGACGGTCCACTCGATGGCTATTTTGCCTGGAGCTGCCGTACTGACGGAACTCGCAATTCCAGCGGTCCTGCATCGGATGGCGAACTCTACTATGTGACTTCACTCATCTTCGCATCCAATCGTTGGGGCAATGATGGCGAATTCAACTATTTGGCTGAGGCACAGAATATCCTCAACAAATCGATGATGAAGGTCGGCATGAACAACACGGCTCCACTTATCAACCTCGAGCACAAGTTGATTACCTTCACACCCGATCCAGGAGGATATCAGTATACAGACCCTTCGTACAACATCCCTGCATTCTATGAAGTATGGGCACGTTGGGCAAACGACGGACGCTCACGTTTCTGGTACGCTTGTGCCGACTCTGCTCGCGCTTACCTCCATCGCTGTATCAATCCACAGACAGGACTGAATCCCGACTACAGCAACTTCGACGGTTCAGTACGCGGTGGCTGGGGTGGAGCAGACAACTTCCGCTTCGACTCTTGGCGCGTTCCTATGAATATTGCCCTCGACTACAACTGGTCGCGCGACGACAAAGAGTGGCAGGAGAATTATGCCAACACAATACAGAATTTCCTGTATAAGGAAGGCGTAAAGACCTTTGTCGACCAATACACACTCGATGGTAAGCGTCCACAGAACCCTATGCGAGCAGGTTCCTTCCCACCGGCACTGCGTCACACTATTGGATTCTGTGCAACAGCAGCCGCAGTATCCCTTGCTGCTACGCACGATAAGAGTAAGGAGTTCGTAAAGCATTTCTGGGAGACACCTCTCGCACCACTTGAGGATGGTTTCTTTGACGAATACTACGACAGTTTGCTCCGTCTCTTTGCGTTCATGCACCTCAGCGGAAAGTATCAGATTATCTTCCCTAAAGAAGGATAACATCATCACGATTGGTTTGGATTGGTGTGAGAATTAGCATCCAACTCAAAGCAGTTTTATTCTACCACAGAAAGGAGGGTTTCGACCTTCCTTTCTTCTTTTCTATCCGTTCTGCTCTACAAGGGTGTGTATTGTATCAGTATGTCCAAGAACGCTTGTTTTGAAGTAGAGGAGAGCGTTACTCCCCATTTTAACTTCCGATTCTTAGACAACAACCCAAAAAGTTGCAAAGTTGCAAATTGCATGCAACTTTTTGATGTTGAGGTAAGAAAATTAATTAAATAATATAAATATAATATATAACTAATTAATATATAATAACTTATATAATAATTCTTACATTCTCTTCAATCCACACTCCCAAAAACAAAATGCAATTTGCAACTTTGCAACTTTTCGCTGCCCTTCCATAACCCAGCATTATTGGAGCATAACCCACCCTTGCTCGCTGTAAACCTTCCCTTGCTCGCGACCAAAACTTCCATTCGCTCCCTTGTATTGTTTCTCCAATTATATTGGCAGTTATAATTATAATGTTATTCTTTATTGATGTGTTTTGCAAAGAGTGCAAGAGAAAGAATATTATTTCGCCCCATTGGGGCTGTAAGGGGTGTGTGATTACATAAGATAGGGCTAATCGCAACAGATAGATGGGTAGCTATCAACAACAAATCAGGGGCTTTCACAAGTCCCTGATTCTTTATATCCAGTCTTATCCGGAATCTCTGGATATGAACAAAAAATTACTTTTGTCTATTTCTTGAGATAATTATTGTATAGTAACCTTATCAAAACATGACCTGCTTGATGTTCTGCTCGACATCTGCAGGCGTTTCCCTTGTCTTGCAACAGTCGAGAATATATTTCACTGCCTTATCGGAAAGATTTATTTTCTTCCAGATATCATTTCGATTCTTCCAACGACCTTTAAAGGTTGTTTTGTCAATCAACTGCATCTCCTCTGGTTTTACAGCAGGGCGTCCCATCTCACTATATACCCCGTTCTTGAAAGAGTATTTGCCATACTCGTGAGGCATCACAACAATCTTACCTTTTGTTAGTGCAAGTTCTGCACATGCATACTCCCCATCTGCACCATAATACTTGAATTGAGAGTAGCCACTTCCTTTGCCACATACAATCGTCTTTTCTCCGTCATACTGCATCGATACCATCATCCATGTACCTACGAGTTCCTTGTCTGCAACTTTCGTTGTTTGAGCGTTCACTTGGAGGGCACTCATGAGCACCACTACCATCATTAATAATACCTTCATACGTTTACTGTTTAAATTGGTTAAAAATCAATGAATTAATAATTCGAGGGCAAAGTTACGGGCTTTTGGCCATCCCACCAAACATTTTACTTGGCTTTTACTTGGCATTTATGAAGAGCAGAAAACCGATACTTTGCAAATTGTTTGCATCGTTATATCGAAAGTACGAAATCGTCCCAGGCTTTTGCTCCTCCATTACGGTTAAACACCTTCTTGTAGAGTCGGTTACGGATGCTGCTCACACTACTAAGGTCCTTGATGACAGCATTCGCAATCTCAGAAGGAGTAACATGAATCTTGAGTAGCAGACATACGTGGTATTCCACCTCCGACATGTTGCACAGGTTGTACAACTTATTGGAAAATCCAGGATAAACAGGCCGCATGCGCTGTTCCAATTCTTCCCATTCGGCTACCGAGAGATGATTGCCAGCTGCCAAATGGCGACGAAGCATCACATAATAATCCGTTTGGAAGAAAGCCATCTCGACCTCATCAATCGCTTTCTGCACAGGTATCGGACGCAGTTCGTGTTCTTCCTTTATCTGCTGCAACTGTCGCTCAACAATCCGACTACGACGTCGATAATCCAACGCCACATAAATGATAAACATGATGATGACAACCATAATAATTATCAGGTAAACCAAAATGCTGTTCTGTGCCCTTAACTCTCGCTCTGTGGTCGATAGTACAAAGCGCGTCAATCCCTCGTTCAAGTTGTCTGCGATAGTGGTGCGGATTTCCTCAATGCGACTATCCGTCATCTGACGACTTCGGACCCATGTATATCGGATTCCGGAGTGCTGGATGATGATGGTGGAATCGTTGACATAAGCGAACGGATGAGGATCTGTCTGCTCGAAGTACAAGTAGTCGTGATTGCCCTTATCGATGAATGTATAATCAGAGCATGACAGCGGAACGATTGCCATTCCTGAAGCGGTGTACATCAAATTACAACTATACACACTATCGCCAACATATACCCTACACTGCGTAGTACCATTTTGAGGATATGAATGGGTATATCCCTCAGGTGTTTTCTCTTGTTTCAAAACCCACGCTCCATGCAGGTCAAAATCATTCTGCTGATTATTCATGCGGCTGCATGACATTACAAGCAATAAAGAAGTGACCATAATTATTACTACTTTTGTCTTTACCATATAATTACTCCTTATATTATCTATTTAATCTTTTCAACGCTTCAATCGTATGAATCGAGCGCAAAGGTAGCACTTTTTTCGCACATGACCACCAAAAACGGTTTGCAATTAGTTGGCAATTTCCGATGCATACTATTTGCAAAGTAATCGTAAACATTAGGCAACATAGGTCTTCGTGAATGAACAAAAAAGAAGCATTTCGTCAAAGCTGCAGAATGCAAACAGAGGGGCTTCTACAAGAAAGAGTCAAAAGTAGGTAACGCAAAGATGCACGACAAAGCCTTTATGGCTGATGCCCTGCGCAGCGCCCCGAATCCAAACTTCACTACCATCAGGATCTTCATGGCGATATCTGGTTTGAAATACCATTCTGCCCAGCGTTATCTCGATCATCTCTGCTCTGGTGACCACCCCACGTTGAGGAAGAAGAAATATGGTGCGACCTATCATTACTTCCCAATGAAGGAATAAGAGCTGAAAGACTTGCACCCTATATTTCTCCCAGTTTTACTTTATAGGAATCCCTGTTACATAGGGGGCTTTGCCCCTTTTGCCTCTTTAAGATTTACGGAGCCATTCTGACATAAACTTGTCGTAAACTTCGTAGACGCCTTGCTGTTGGGTTACTAACTGCTTTTCAATAAGGGCTTGAGCCGACTTCTGCACACTGCTGGCAGAAGACAGATTATATCTTTTGACAAAAGCGCCCCCCGTAATCTGCCTAGCTTTGCCCTCACGGCTGATGGCTACAAGCAGGTCACGCTGTTTGGCAGTCAACTGATAAAGCATGTCTTTATATGCTTCTTCATTCTGATTAATGATCTGATTCACGGCACTATCGACATCAGTAATTGCAACGCTATCTTTTGTTGCAAAGAGCTGATTGAGCACCCTTTGAAGATACCAAGTCGTACCGTCAAATCGTTCGTAAATGGTATCTACCACACCATCAGCAATCAGTTTCCCTACTTTCTCGAAATGTCCTTTGGCAAAGAGTCTATATTCTTTCAAATCTACAGGCTTAAGAAACATCATCGATACACTTTGATAGAATGGTCTTGCTGGCGACGAGAACATTTCACTCATCATACTCTTCTGCGAACCTGAAAAAATAAAGACAGCATTACGGCAGTCCTGCGCATAAGTTCGCATCAGTTCTTCCACATTCTGCTCAGGATAGTCGGCTATAGCCTGGAACTCATCTATGGCAACGATGCATTTCCTGTCTGCCGCTTCCAGATAGTTAAATATCTCTTCCAAGGTAAAAACAGGCGACTTAATGTCCCCAAGCCCCACATTCCAACTAGCATTTCCCTGTCCGTCGAAAGAGACACCTGTGCGCAGCGAAGTAACAAAACGCAGAAACCCATCAATGGCCGATTGTCCCTTTGATTTCAACCGAGCTACGATTCCTTGCCCCATACGATATACCATATCCTGCAAATTTTTTGTGGCATAAATATCTATCAAGAAAGTGTAGTACTGGTCTTGAATTTCCTTTTGCGCAAAGCAGTGGTGAATCAAGCCCGTCTTACCCATTCGACGAGGAGAAATCAGCGCGGCATGATTACCGTTAGTCAGCATAGTAATCAAATCATGCGTCTCAGTCTTTCGATCACAAAAATATGCTGCCGACTCATAACCATAGGTAATAAAGGGATTTGCTATCATAATCAATATATTTAATATATGTACATTTGCGCCACAAAGATACGTCTTTTTAAACACATTGCCAAACTTTTATCCAAAAAAGATTATCCAATTTGGATAAAATGCAACTTTTTAACCCAAATCGGTCATTAGCGTTATGATGATAACAATTTAAATTTTTGAGCAGATATTTTGACGCTTTGAAGGCGCAATGGGGTTCCATTGTAACTGAAAAGCGGTGAAACAGATGACAAAAAGAAAGTTTATTAGTGCATAACAGTCTAATAACCGATTTGGGTTTAAAGTATTTTCTACCCATATCTACGTAACTCAACAAACTATTCCCTCGTTTCTCTCCATTTTCTCCCCGTTATTTTCCCTGTTAAACCCTAGGGACTTACCCTATTGCCCCTAGGGTCTTCTTTTCGACAACTGATAGATGCATGAACTTGGCTCTTATATCCTTGGTGTCTGGCAGATCTTTATGATGCGAGCCACTACGTAGATGATAAGCCCGTAGCAAGGAGCGATAAGCATACATTTGATTCCGCCACAAAGTACTGGTGTGGAGATATCGCCAGCTTTCTGTATATCATCACAAGCCTGATATGCACCAAAACTAGTGAATAAGAATCCTAACACTAATGCAATGTTACCAATATCGCGTACCCAAGCAGGCGCTTTCCATGCGGCAAGGAACAGGAGAGCAAGCAAAAGGGTGAGGATGGCCATGAATAGCGGGCCGCCCTCAAGGAACAGATTTGAAAATTGTGTAGCCATAATTCTTTTCTTTTTTGTTAAACATTTTTTATTTGCAGCTGCGAGTGCAACAAGAAATCGTTTTTCTCGTTTGCGAGTGCAAAGGTACGCAGATATTGGGGACAGTCCAAATAAATTGCATGTTAAAACCCATCGTTGACGTGTCGAATCCCTCTATACGAGGTTTTTTCTTCACTACAATGGCTTTTGTATGAAGAAAATTACTTAACTTTGCAATCGTTATGAGACGTATTACAATTTATTCTATCTACTGGACAGTATCTTTAATACTACTGGCAGTCATCCTATGCAGTGCAGGCTATCGCATGCCCGAGGCCATGTTAATGAGCACCTCACTCATGCCCATTGCCATACTTTTCCGTCAGATGACTGATCGCATTTCGTTTACCGCCAATCGTAGCAAGGCTATCAAAGAACTCGTCTTTATTCTGCTATTTGCGCTTACAATGGCTTATCTTGCTGTCCACCTTGCACAAGTGGCCATACTCTATTTTTACCGTCAAATGCCCACTTGGGGGCTTGGTGTACCTCCTATGCTTCTTAACCCCGTTTTCCTTCTTGCTATGTTTGTTCTTCTATCGTTTGGTGATTATAGTCTTGGTAGAATACTTAATAAACGTATACCAGAATCGGAAGAAACAATAACGTTCTCTAGCGATTGTCAAAGTATGCCGTTTGAAGGTCAAGAACAACAATTGACGGAAAGCCAAAGACCTATAACCTTCATCAGCAATCGCCAAAGCGTGACACTTACAAAGCAAGAAATTCTTTACGTAGAGAGTTGTGATACTGAAGTTTGGATTCATGCAACAGGCGACCGCC
>Ga0247611_10006616_pt1 | contig 14794 bp, 13 predicted proteins | sample 177DNAGHGhighgp2_FD_192422 | JGI IMG/M metagenome (GOLD analysis project Ga0247611, IMG submission 192422) | Sheep rumen microbial communities from Palmerston North, Manawatu-Wanganui, New Zealand - 1770 DNA GHGhigh gp2 | ecosystem: Host-associated > Mammals > Digestive system > Stomach > Rumen...
TCACCAGTCTTCAGGAGTTAATCAACATTTAGCAATATCTGCTTTGATTTCATCCATATTATGTCCTGGTTTATCTATCTTTGTAACTGCAATAATAATAGGTACTCCTGCTGATTTAGCATGGTTGATAGATTCAATTGTTTGAGGCATAACACTATCGTCGGCAGCAACAACGATAACAGCTATATTTGTTAATTTTGCACCTCTGGCTCTAAGTGATGTAAAGAGCTCGTGTCCTGGAGTATCAATAAATGTAATTTGTTTATTGTTATAGGTAACCATAGAGGCTCAAATTGATTGAGTGATACCTCAAGCTTCTCCTCATGCTACACTTGTTTTTCTAAGGTAATCAAGAAGTGAAGTTTTTCAGTGATCAACGTGTCCCATAACAGTAACGATAGGAGCTCTTTCTAGTTGTTTTTCAGCTTCTTTATCGATATCTAAGATTTTTTGAAGATCTCATTCCATAAAACTTTGAACATCAAGAGCTGCTTCTTTCTTTTTAAGTGCTACTCCTAGTTCATCGGCAATGATTGAGGCTGTATCAAAATCGAGATTAGCGTTTAATCATGTCATAATTCCATTTCCAATAAGTTTTTTCATTACATCTGGAAGTGGAACTCAGATTTTTTCTGAGAATTCTTTTACGGTAATGTGTTCATCAATAGTTACTTCAGTCTTTTTAACTAAGTGATCAGAAGTAGTTGCTTCTTTATGAACCTTAGCAGCTGGTGTTGGTTTTGGTGCAACTTCTTTTTCATTCTTTTTTTCTTTTTTGAATGGTTTATTCTGCTTAGGTTGATTATTGTTATTTCAATTTTGTTGTTTGGCAGCTAAATGTTCTGCAAAGAATTCTAATCCACTTTCTTTTTTCTGTGGTTTTTCTTTCACTTTATAAGTGCTTTGTTCAATTGAAATGTTTCCTCATGTCTTTTGTTTGTTCTTATAATCTTTCTTATGATTATTGTTGTTTTCATTTCTTTTCTCAGGTTTTGGTTGTGCTCTTTGAATAACTTTAGCATTAGGAGCAGAGAAAGAGATTTCTTCTTGTGTTGGTTCTTCTTTTCAGAATGTTGGAATCTCTATATTATGTAGTTGTAATTCATCTTCTTCTGTTTCGATTGTAGTTGTTTCTTCTTGCTTTCAGAATCCTAATCCTGATAAGAATCCTCCTCAAAATCCGATTTCACCAGATTTTAAAATCTTACTATCGTCTGTCTTTTTCACAACAGTAGCTTCTTTTTTAGGGGCTTTTTTAGGAAGTTGATCTACAACATATTTTATTTTTTCTAGATTTGCATCAGAAACAGTTACAACTTTTGATGTTATTTTTTTACCCATAACTTTTTCATATACTTTTCCAAAAGTTGCTTCATCAATGTTAAGATCTTTAATTACATCTACAATACGAGGCATAAATTTTTTATTAAAATTAAAATTTTGTAACAACTTGAGGCTAAAGATAAAGAATTCGCTTTATTTTACAAGAGAAAACTAAAAGAAAACTATGAAATAACGCTTTAGTTACTTGCTAATATTAGATATTTAATGAGGAAAGTTAATTTCCAATACGGCTAAATTCATCTAAAAATTGTTCAGTATTTGCAAAATGTGAAATTCTGATTATCATTTATTTAGAGTGTTTTACTTATTATATAATTATAATATGACATCACCAGAAACAGCTAATAACCCTGAGGCGAGAGAATGACAATCTCAATCTCAAGAAATTGCAGATCTTAAAAAACAATTGGAAGAAACAAAAAAACAATTGGAAAATACTAAAAAGCAATTGGATGATTTAAAGAAAACACAGACTACTACTCCTGAAAATCCAGCAAGTGATCGTAGAGTGACTGTTCAATCATTTGGATGAGAAAATGATATTGATACAGAACTTTATGGATGGAATAAAGGTGAAAAAATTACGAAAAAAGAAGTTCTTGATGTCGTTAATGCTTTGAAAGAGCCATTTAATACTGAAATTACTGATTTTATTAAATCCAATAATATTGATGGATTACAAAAGTATCTTAATCAAAAGATAAAAGACTGAAAAATTGATGTAAGCGGTTTAGAAGCTGCATTAAAGGCTAAGAATATTAGATTTGATGGTTCAATTTTGGAAGATTGAAAATTTGGTCCTCAAACTCTTGAAACTATTAAGTTTATTCTTCAACAACAAGAAGAAAAACCTGAAGAGAAAGAAAAAGAAAAGAAGGCTCCAGATTTAGGTTGGATTCCTCAAGAAATGTCTGCAGTAATGAAGGATATTAAAGATACCGATATTTTAAAAAATTGGTCACCTGAAAGAAATATTGGTGAAGATAACTTTAATGTTGATGTCGATAAACATATTATTTCTATAACTACATGGTGAACTTCATTGAATAGTCTTGAAAGAGCTCATGTACCAGGAAATAGATGTGAAATTAATTGGGATACTGGTGCAATTACAGTTGTATGTAACAATAGAAAATATGAAATGCCTATCCATGTGGAAGGATTTAAGTTAAAAGACTGAGTACCTGATGGAAATGATATTAAAAATAGAGAAAGAGTTAGAGCATTCGCAACAATTGGTAATTTAATGAACCAGTTGAAGGCACACTCTGTATATAATGGAAGTGGGGCAATAGAAGAAGCTTCATGAACATTAGAAATGAATGATAGTTCTTTATGATTGCATGATACTGATTTAGTAAGTTCTGATGCTTTTGATAAAATCAATATTAAGTATAGTCATTTGTGAGTTAAATTTGACAGAGAAACAAAAGTTCAAACAGCATCATTATTGACAGCTATGAAATTGGATTTATGAAAAATTAAATGGGATCCAGATATTGAAAGTAGTTCATGGTATAGAAAAGATCCACTTGATGATGAACATAAAAAATGGGTTAAACATTATAGTCAAACTTATGGAAGAGGTTCTTAATAAACAATATATTATTGAGGTGGTTGGATTAATTTCCAGTCACCTTTTTTTAATCAATCTAAATTTCGATTCCCAATTCTTATTCTTTTGAGGTAAATTACTTTATTATTAACAGCTTCTAACATTCTTTTTACTTGATGATATTTTCATTCCGTAATTGTGAGAAGAATTTTTTTATCTTCAATTTTTTTTACTTTTGCTTGTCTTGTCTTATATCAATCATCAAGTGTTACTCAGCTTTCTAATTCTAAGCATTCATTATCTGAAATTTCTTTTTCAAGGTGCACTTCATATTCCTTTTCTTTATCTCGTTTAGGGGAGATGACTTGATGAATAAATTGTCAATCGTTTGAAAGAAGTAGTAGGCCTTCAGTATCAACGTCTAATCTTCATGCAACATGAAGAAGATTTACATAAGGACATCATAGCATCTGTTTTTTGTAACTAGGATATCAGAATTCATCTTCGTCGGAAGAAATGTATCCGGATGATTTGTATAATATTGCATAGATATTTTCTAAAACTTTAATTGTTTGTCAGTTAAACGTTATTGTATCTCATTCTTTTATTTTTATGTCAGGTTTTTTTGTGGTTTCTCAATTTAGTAAAATTTCTCCTTTCTTACATGATAAAGGAGCTTCTCTTCTGCTTAGTAATCATAAATTTGCGAGATATTTATCAAGTCTTTGCATTGTTTTATTCTCTTGATATTAATTTAACAAAAGTATCTGTTGGAACTTCTACGTTACCAATTGCTTTCATTCTCTTTTTACCTTCTTTTTGTTTTTGGAGTAGTTTCCTTTTCCTACTTACATCTCATCAGTAACATTTAGCAAGAACATCTTTTTTTACAGCAGCAATGTTTTCACGTGCAATAATTTTATTTCAGAGTCATGCTTGTAGGGGAATAACAAAAAGATGCTTTGGTATGAGTGTTTTTAGTTTTTCAACAACTTCACGTCAAAGGTAATATGCTTTATCGTTGTGTACAATCCATGTAAGCGCTTCAACTTTTTCATTATTGATAAAGATATCAAGTTTTACAAGATCATCAGCTTGGTAACATTTGAATTCGTAGTTCATTGTTGCATATCCTTTTGTGGATGATTTTAAGCGGTCATAAAAATCAACAATAATTTCACCCATTGGGAGTTCGTAGTGTCGGACAACTCTTGTTGCATCAAGGTATTCCATATGCTTTAATTTTCATCTGTATTCTTGGCAGAGTGCCATAATATTTCATGCAAATTCTTCTGGTCAAACGATTTCTACATTTGAGATTGGTTCAAGGATCTCTTCAACCATTCATTGATCTATCATATCAGACCCTGATTTCACAACGATTCGTGATTTTAAAATTTCTCATAACTTTGTAAAACGAGGGTTTTCTAGCATTGTTCAGAAAATTCCTTCTGCATGTTCAAAAGTTGCTATTTCTTGGTCAGTTAATTGGTAGTTCTCTCTTTTAAGAATTTCATGATAAAGTCCAGTTTGAACAAGACTTTTAATATTCATTCCTGTTTTAATGAGAGGGATGGAAAGATTCTTTGATTTTACAAGATACATCACTGTTGGTATTGTGAAAATAGTATCAAGTCAGTATTCACGGAAAAGTCTTTCCTTGATGATATCCATATGGAGCATTCCTAAGAATCAGCAGCGGAACCCTAGACCCAAAGCTTTTGAGTCTTCCATTTCGTAGGTTACGGCACTATCATTAAGTGAGAGTTTTTCTAGACTATCTTTTAGTTTGTCATATTCAGTTGAATCGATTGGATATACTCAAGCATAAACATATGGGGTAACTTTTTTGAATCAAGGAATGAGATATTGATTATATTTTCATACTTCTTCAAGTTTTGCTACCTTTGCTTTTATTATTGTATCTCAGATTTGAACATCTCTAACAGATTTTTGACCAGTTACGATGTATCCAATTTGTCATTCTTCAAGCGATTTATCGGCATGGTATTCTGGAGTAAAATGTCCTACTTCTGTTGGTTGAAAAGACTTGTCTGAGTGAATAAGATAAACTTCTTCTCCTGCAGAAAAAGATCAGTCTACAACTTTAACATATGCTAAAACTCACTTGTAAGGGTCAAATACTGAGTCAAATATAAGTGCTCTAGAGATATTTTCCATTGATTGTGTTTAATTAAATATGTGAAATTATCCTAAAGAAATGCCTTTATTTTTCAATAGATGTCGTTTTTTTATGTTTATAGGAAATTTTTCAAAGAATAAAAACTTGCAATTATTGATAATTTTGATATAAGCGGTAAATAGTTAGTTTAACTTTTATTTTCTTATATTAGTTGGATAATGCTTTTTAATTTTCAGTCTTTCATTGATGAAATGAGAGAAAAGCCAGATAAAAAGGAAATCGTAGAAAAATACGAGAAACTTTATGGGCCTATACAGTGAGATGCTGAAGACCAATTATGGTATACTGAATATCTATCAAAGTTTTCTTATGTTCCATTTATTACTCCAGATGAGTTAGGTGATGATTTTGATTGGGCTCTTTTGGAAAAATTGGTTACATGATCATTTTCAAGTGATTATGAACTAAGATTGGATAAAGATACTCAAAAGAATGAATTATATATTGCTGTTAAGAGTTGAGATCAAAGTGTTATTAAAACAGTTTCAGAGTTATGGTCTTTCCAAATGTTAAGACTTTATGAAATCTATGTTGAAGAACAAATGAATCTCCAAATATTAAGAAAAGAGAATCCTGAAGATGAACAAAGTGCTCAAGCTATTGATTCTGAAAGAGAAATGAGATTAAAGAAATGGGAGGCTGTTCTTGATACTATGTGAAGAGAACAATTAGCAAAGGAAACAAAAGCTGAACAAGAAGAAAAATTATGAGATCTTCTATGAAAATTATAGGTTGTTTGTTTTTAGAATATAAGGAGGCCTGATGGTCTCTTTTTTCTTGAAAAAACTTTTAACATTAATAAAAGTTTGTTGATATTTTTCATTTCTTATACCTTATGTTATTATGGCAAATTCATTAGTTACTGTCTGATTAGAAATCCACTTGAAGCTTTCTACAAGTACTAAAATTTTTTGTAGATGTAAAAATGACCAAAGCTTAGATAATAATGAACCAAATACAAATATTTGTCCTGTTTGTACAGGGCAACCTTGAGCATTACCTCAGTTAAGTGAAGAAGTTGTAGAAAAATGAATGCTTATTTGAAAAGCATTGAATTGTAAGTGGAATAATCCTTCACGTTTTGATAGAAAATCATATTTCTATCCAGATTTGCCAATGGGGTATCAGATTACACAACTTTATACTCCAATTAATGTAGATTGAGAAGTGCCTTTTTTTATGGACAATTATGAAAAGGAAAGAAAGGTTAGAATAACTGATGCTCATTTGGAATGTGATACAGCTAAGGCATTACATCAGTGAGAAACAATGTACTTGGATTTTAATCGTGCATGAACTCCATTAATAGAGATTGTTACTTGACCTGATTTTTGTTCTTCAGATGAGGCTGTTGAATTTGCTAAAGAGATTCAAAGAATAGCTAAGTGGAATAATCTATCTGATGCAGATATGGAGAAATGACAAATGAGAGTTGATGTTAATGTTTCAATAAGAAAGAGTGAATCTGATCCATTATGAACAAGAGTTGAACTTAAGAATATTAATTCTTTTTCTGCTATTAAAAGAGCTATTGATGCTGAGGTTTTAAGACAAGAGCAGGCTTTAAATGCAGGTGAAGAAATTCATCAGGAAACGAGAAGATGGGATGATTTAAAGGGGCAATCTTTTGTAATGAGAAGTAAAGAAGATGCTTTAGATTACAGATATTTCCCTGAACCTGATTTGCCTGAGTTATATTTAAGCGACGCATTAATAGAAAAAGTAAAATCAAAAGAGTTAACAATTCCTTTTGACCATATCAAGAAGATGAAGAATGAGTATGGATTTAATAAGGAATATATTAATACTTTGATATGAGATTATACAACATTAGTTTTCTTTAATAATTTATTAGAGAAGTGATTTGATGCAAAACTTATTGCTAAATGGATTGCATGACAAATTAGTGCATATATGACAGCCCATTTTGTTCCAATAACAGAATTGCCAGTTGATGAGGAACAGTTAGTTGAGTTCTTTGAAATAGCAAAAGAAGGTAAGATAATTGATAATCAATTGAAGTTAGTAATGGAAGAAATGTTGGCTAGTTGAGCTTCTGCTTCAGATATTATTAAAGAGAAATGATTTGATGCACCTGCGATTTCTGCTGATGATTTGAGAGGAATCTGTAAAACAGTTATTGCAGAGAATCCTGCTATTGTAGAACAATATAAATGATGAAAAACAAGTACTATTGGATTCTTTGTTGGTCAGGTTATGAAAAAGACACAGTGAAAAGCTAATCCTAAAGAAATTACCGGTATTTTAACTCAAGAGTTAAATAATTAATCGTTCTATTTAAGTAAAGAAAAAATTAGTAGAACCTCTACTAATTTTTTTTTGAAAGTGTTTTTAGTATATGTAGTTATCTCATTGTAAGAATGATGGTAATGATTTTGTTGTAAGAGTTTCTGTTCATAATTGTCTGTTGTTATAATATCAGATACTTACTATTTTTACTGTTTCTTGAGCTATTTCTCATCATTGTATACAAATACTTTGTGTCAGTTCTTTTACTTCATTTTCGTCGCTTGGATCTTCAGCTTTATTAGCGTTTGCCGCAATAAAAAATGGGCTTCTTTTAATATCACTTACTTTTGGATTAACGCTTGCAGAATATATTTGATTAATATTTCCTGCCCATTTATTTATGTGTAGTGTATTATCATCTTCTTCCATCCAAACTATTCAGTAGTTCCAATTTCAGTTTCCTGTTGCTCTAATTCCTTCTATATTTCTTTTAGTTATTCATTGTTTTGTTAAAGCAGTACTAATTCCTCATCAAACTCACGCATCTTTATAAAGAGGAATAATAGCTGAAAGTCATGGTTTTATTTGTTTTAATCCTTCAGTACTACAATTTTGGTAGCTATCTCAAAGTCAATCAATAGTTATAGAAAACTTAGATTCAACAGGACATTCTTCTCATTCCTCTTTAGGAAATGGACAATCAAAATTTCAATTAATTAAGTTTCATGAATCTATACTATATTCTAATCCAACTTCACGGCTTCAAACTATAGCAAGTCATAATTCTGTTCCAGCTTTTGCTAGATAATTTGTTTTTTCGTATGAAGTTATTTCATCGCTGTATCTAATGAAATTTTTCATATATAAAGCTACCAATATTCACATTAATGCACAAGATAGCAATATGAATAGAGTAAGAATGGTAATATTTCCATGAAATTTTTTAACTTTCATTGTGGTGTTTGAGGTTACATAGAATAAATACTAGGAGTTTCTCATTTTAATCCATAGAATAATTGGATAGGTAATATACTACTTGTACTTCGTTTTTTTGGATTATAGAATTTAGAATATATAGCACCGATTGCCCAGAATGCAGGTTGTCATGGAGCATAATTAGCTTCTGGATCCATGATAATGTCTTTAGAAGTATCGTATGGAATGACTCTGAATTTTATTTTACTAACTAAATATTCTCAACTTCAGTTTTCAAGGTCTCAAAGAAGGATAGTTTCAGGTCAATTATCTCATTTTTTTAGCACAAATCTACAAGGATTAGTTATCTCTGGCCTTATGTAATCTTCGTTATATAATCAACTTGAAGATTCACAGCCTCAAGTAGTATAAAGAGCTGTTCAAGTCCAAATATCTCATGTAAGATAAAGATAGTCTGTGAATCATCTTACTTCGTCTTTGCTAAGGTCAATCCTTTTATTTTCATATCTTTCGTAATCTATTGTAGCTGTTTGTGCGATATTATCCAATACTTGAGAAAGAATTAGTGTTTCTTTTGCTAATTCTTTATCTTGTCCTATTCTGAATGATACTTGGCTTATTGTTGAATATGTTTTTAACATAATTCATGATAACATTCAGAATATTACGAGTACGATTAGAATTTCTACTAGGGTAAATGCGTTCCTTTTCATCCTTGTGAAATTATTATAAAATAAGTAATAATTATAGTTCTGCAGGAGTTGAATCCTTCATTCCAATAAAGCTTTCTAATACAATTTCTCCAGTAAGAGAACCTCTTTTATATAGGGCATGTGATGTGATTTTAATAATTTTATTAGTATCTAGTATTGTTCATCAACTTCAATTTTCATATATAGGAGAGAATTCAACATATCTTGCAAATCATTTTCATGGAAGTTCTGAGAGGGTTCATGTATATCTGTAGTATCCTATTCCATTCTCAGTATCTCATGTATAAAGTTCTAGGGCAAATCTTTTGAATTTTTCTTCAAATGACATTGTTTTTCGTTCTTCTGCATCAATTGATTCTTTTTGAAAAAACCAGTAAGGATTATTTTCTGTTGAGAATCCTATTTTATATATAGTATTTGTTCATGATCAGAGATATTCATCATTGATTCCATTTCAAGTAAGATAGTTCCATGGAAGTCATTCTTCAATCCTACTGTCTCTAAAATTATAAGCAATTTCTAGTGATTCTTTTGCAAGGAAATCTGCTTTTGTTTTTGTAGTAATAGTGTCAAAATATGCTAAGGAGTGTGTTAGAACGTTAAGTACTGTTAAGATTCCTGTTCAAAAGACAAAGATAACTATTAATATTTCTATTAGTGTAAACGCCTTCTTTCTCATCTTTATTGACAAAAAAGTAAATTCTTTTATGTTTTATAGGAATTGCGAGTAAAAAATCAACTATCTCTTTTATATTTTCAGCAAATCCTTACATTTTTTTTGTATTTATTTTTCATTATTTAAAAGGATGAAACATAATGGTTTTGAGATTAAGGTCTCTGATATCTTAAACTCTAAGGTAACTGATACTATTTCTTTTGAAAATAGGATGGTTCCAGAATTAGAAAATCTTACAGAGGAGTGAGTGTCTTGAAAGATTACAATTCAGTCATTAGATCATGAATCTTTGTTTGTAACATTAGATGTTGAATGTAAATTAAATGATGTTTGTGATCGCTGTTGAGAGGAATACCAGCGTAAAATTTCAATTGAAGGTTATACTGCTAAGTATGTAATTGAACAAGATCCTAGTGTAAAAGATGATGAGGACGAAATCCTTTTTATAGATGCTAAGTTGGGAATCATTGATGTCGAAGAACTAATTTATCATGCTATTCAACTTGAGGAACCTTTTGTTAAATACTGTGATAAATGTGCGGCATTGCCAGTTACTGAAGATGATGAAGAGGAGAATGATTGGTTATAATATTTTTTTGTTTCTTCTTGTATTTTTTATTTAAATTAATAGTCTCAGTTTTGGTTAATTATTTATATTTTTAATACAAATTTATGGCATACACAATTGAAAAAGTACACGCAAGAGAAGTGTTAGATTCTAGATGAAATCCAACTGTTGAAGTTGAACTTACTTTAGATAATGGAGTAATGCATAGAGCTTTAGTTCCATCATGAGCATCTACAGGTGTGCATGAAGCACTTGAGTTAAGAGATGGTGATAAATCAAGATATATGTGAAAAGGAACATTAAAAGCTGTTGCTAATGTTAATACTACAATAGCAAGTAAGATAATGGGACAATCTTTTGATGGATTTAGAGAATTAGATAGAACATTAATAGAGCTTGATGGAACTCCTAATAAATCAAATTTAGGAGCAAACGCTATTCTATGAGTTAGTATGGCTTTTGTTTGAGCTTGTGCTAAATCTGAAGGAAAATGGATTTATGAATATTTAGGACAAAATTGAGGTAGAGTTCTTCCTTATCCTATGATGAACATCTTAAATGGATGATCTCATGCTGATAATAATGTAGATATTCAAGAATTTATGATTATCCCTAATGGAGCTCCAAACTTTCATGAAGGTCTAAGATGTGGAGCTGAAGTATTCCACAATCTAAAAGCTATTTTAAAGGCTAGATGATTAGCTACTTCTGTATGAGATGAATGAGGTTTTGCTCCTAATTTAGGTTCAAATGAAGAAGCTTTACAAGTTATTGTTGAAGCTATTGAAAAAGCTGGATATACAGGAAAGGTTTCATTAGCATTAGATGTTGCTTCATCTGAATTCTATGAAGATGGTGTATATAACTTAGCTTGAGAAGGTAAAAGATTGACAGCAGATCAATTGGTTGACTTATATAAAGATTGGTGTGCTAAATATCCTATTATTTCAATTGAAGATTGAATGGCTGAAGATGATTTTGATTGATGGAAATTATTGACTGATGCTTTAGGTGATAAGATTATGTTAGTAGGAGATGACTTGTTTGTAACAAACATTCAAAGATTACAAATGGGTATTGAAAAGGGTATTGCTAATTCTATTCTTATTAAATTAAATCAAATCGGAAGTGTTTCAGAAACAATAGATGCTATTAATATGGCTCACGCTAATGGAATGACAGCTATTACTTCTCATAGATCTTGAGAAACTGAAGATACTTTTATCGCTGATCTAGCTGTTGCAATGAACACAGGATTTATTAAGACTGGTTCAGCATCAAGAACTGATAGAATTGCTAAATATAATCAACTTCTTAGAATCGAAGAAAGATTAGGTGATAATTCTCAATATGGTAAATAGAAAATTGATATTATGTTTATAAGATAAAAAGTAGCTGTTGTAGCTACTTTTTTTCGTATCAGAGGACAGAATATTTTATTAGATATTTAAATTATAGTGCTGAATAATTTTTGTATTAATAGGAATCGAGTTGGGTTATATCTTATATATCGTTTTTTTTGCAACTAGAAATGAATTATTTGCATATTTCCAATCTTTTGTGATATTTCATTTTCTATCAAGATATTCAAGGGTGGTTTTTTTTAGTCATGAAAATTCTGTATATTTTCTTAGTTCTTCAAGAGTGAAGAGGTGGTAATATCTGTATTGAGTCCCTTTATCACTTGTCCAAGGAATCATTACATCTTTTCGTGATGTTTTTCAAAAGTTTATAAAGCTTTTTAGTCATGCAACAATAACAGGTTTTCGATGTGTCTTTAAAAACCATTTGGAGCATGCCCGATTTGTGAAAATGATAATTCAATTATATCTTAATACTCTATAGCAATTTTTAAGAAGTGCTAACCTTTGTTCTTCATTTGGTAAGTGCTGAAAACAAGCAAAAGCGAGAATAATATCAACAGATTCTTGAGGAAGATTTGAGAGATATGAAATCATATCACTATGTTCGAAGTTGAGATTTGGGTGATCTTTTTTTGCGTGTGAAAGAAGTTTATTTGAGATATCTATTCATGTGTAATTAAATGTTTTTTCGTATTTCTCTTCAAGAAGAGTGGCTCATCTTCATCCTCAACATCATAATTCGATAATATCTGGATGTTTCTTTTCACATGAATTCAAAGCATTTACAATCATATCACTATCTGATCGATGCTTCTGTCTTGTTTGGTGATATTTATCTGCTTCACTGTCATAGAATTTTTCTAAATCTTTTGTAATAGACATGATATGAATGGTTATAAATTAAGTTTGAGAAATCTTTAGGTACCTTTTTAATTGAATTAAGTATTATTTAGTTAAAATATTATTTAATTCAATGAAAACTCTTTTTAAAAGACTTTGAAAATTGATGATAATAAAAAAAGAGGCTTTTGAAAGCCTCTTTAAGATAAAACTTATATTAATTATTTAATTTTATAAGTTTCTAAAGCTCCTTTAATGATTTCGTAAGCTTCTTTTTGTGATTCTTTAGCTGTTTCAGCAGCTTTGTTAATGTTAGCTTTAACAGTTTCTAAACAATCATTCTTGTCTTTAGCTGTATTGAATTTGCTAGCGTTGTCTTCAAAGAATTTATCAAGGATAGCGTGAAGTGCATCATTGATAGATTTTTCAGCAGCACCAGTAGTAGCTTCAGCAGTAGCTCCTGTAGTTGCTTCAGCAGCAACAGAACCTGTAGCAACAGCTCAAGTTGTAGCAGCACCAGTAGTAGCTTCAGCAGCACCTGTAGCAACAACACCAGTTGTAGCTTCTGTAGTTGTACCAGTAGTAGCTTCAGCAGCAGTAGTTTCAGCTTTAGCTCCAGTAGTAGCTTCAGTTGTACTAGCTTCTGTAGTAGTTGTAGCTTCTACAGTAGTTCCTGTAGCAGCAGCTGCTACAGCTCCAGTAGCTGAGTTAGCATCATTAGCGAATGCATTTGAAATAACTAGTGCACCAAATAAAACAGCACACATTGCAATACTTGTCTTTTTCATAATTTTGACAATATAAAAAATAAAACTTCTGTCAGTTATTACGAATTGAATTTTATTTTGTGACAAAAAAATATACTTTTTTTTATCTTTTGTTTTTTTTCTTCATTTACTTGCTCTTTTTTTGTGTTTTTATGTGGTTCTCATTATACTTAATATAGGTATTTTATAATGTAAATTGTAATGTATGACAGAAGAAGAAATGGAGAATTGAAATATTAAGGATCATTGATATTTGAAACCTGATCAAATTCCTGATGATGAATATTTTATGGATATATGTCGTGTAGTAGGTGAGAAATGAACGTGTGATCGTTGAAGAAGTGGTTGTGTGATTGTTAAAGATTGACATGTTGTAGCAACAGGATTTGTTAATGCTCCAGAGGGGAGTGTTAAATGTGATGAATGAGGCCATCAAATGTGGACTGTAATTAAAGATAGTTGAGAAGCTACTCAACATTGTATGAGAAATTCTTGTGCAGAATTAAATGCAATTGCACATGCAGCTCGTCAATGAGTTTCTCTTGAGTGAGCAACACTTTATACTAAAATGACTCCTTGTTATGTAAGACATTGTGCTCATTTGATAGTTGCTTGTTGAATTAAAAGGGTCGTTTGTGAAAAAAAGTTTCATGATGCATGATTAAGTGAAGATGTTTTCCGTAATGCCTGAGTTGAATTGATTTATTTAGATACTTCAGTTCAAGAATATTAAAAATGCCGCTTGATTTTTATCGAGCGGTTTCTTTTTTTCTTGAAATAGTCAAGTAAATTTATATATTCCTAGTGTTATGCTCAGGTGATGGAATTGGTATACATGTACGCTTGAGGTGCGTATGCCTTTGGCTTGTGGGTTCGAGTCCCATCCTGAGCATATTTGAATTGAAAGTTTCTCTTAGTATATGATGTCTTCTATATTGAGTATAGAGGATTTTTTTTAATAAAAGATTCTTTTCTTCTTCCCCTATCTGTCACATCATTTTCTATTACTCGTAGTCTATAATGGGAGAAGGAGGATTTATTTTCTTGTTTCTTATAACAATGGGATGGATTGCTTTCTTCATAATTTGAATTATTGGATTTTGAGATAGAGAAGCTCTTGAGGTTTTTGCTACTGCATGAGTTGTCTTTGGGGTTCTTTATTTTTTGCTTTGATCTGTATTGTTTAATTAATTAATGTGGTAATGTAGGCTTTGACTATCTCTAAAGTGGTTTTTTGTTAGTTTAAAATTTGTATTTTCTGTTTGTTTTTTTGTTTAGTAGTTTGTGTTTAAAAGGGAAGTAAATTTTCCCTTTTTCTTTGTTGATTTTTATATAAATTTTTATAAAAGTTATTTGTTGCTTTTATGCATTTTAATTTTGATATTCATTCATGTTATTCCATTTTACATGAATTAAGAATACTTTTGAGAAGAATTATACTGTAGAGTATCTTATTGAGTGAGAAGATTATAATAAACCAAAAGCTTTCTTATCAGAGGAAACAATAATCGTATTATGATTTGATGAATATAAAGAAGAGCCAAAAGCTTTTTGAAATTTTTATGCTGAAATAAAAGC
>Ga0247611_10006617_pt1 | contig 14794 bp, 12 predicted proteins | sample 177DNAGHGhighgp2_FD_192422 | JGI IMG/M metagenome (GOLD analysis project Ga0247611, IMG submission 192422) | Sheep rumen microbial communities from Palmerston North, Manawatu-Wanganui, New Zealand - 1770 DNA GHGhigh gp2 | ecosystem: Host-associated > Mammals > Digestive system > Stomach > Rumen...
ATCCGACCGTATTGAAGGGTTTATACCCAATTGTTCACCTTTTTCACCATAAGCCATTGTAAATGCTGCTATTTTAGTTTCAACAACATCATTTGTCTTTAATAACTTTATAGCAAGATTTTTTTCACATTCACAAATGAGTTCCAATTCTTCTGGAGAATATTTACCATTGAATTCTTCACTCAATTGTTTGTAGAAATCAGATATATGGACTACTGGTTTTTCAAAAATATTTTCGAAAAATTCCGTCAATTCTTTTCTATGTTCGAAATCCCAATGTTTAGCAAAAGACAAATTAGCATACAAATAAGAAGCATTCAATACACGTTGTATTATTTGATATTTTGTATAATCGTTTAGCCTCTCATATTGTTCTCGAACAACATTTTTATTAGTTTTAAGGAAAGAACTGATAAAATCAATAACTCCATCGTTTGTTAATTTTATCAAATTTTCCAAAGACATATCTTTTTTAAGTTCTTCTAATTCAAACATTTTATCTTCCTCCTAATCTCTTACTACTCTTATATAATATGCACGATTTTCAATCTGTAATTTATCGTTTAAAATTGATAATTCATAGCCTTCATCAGCTGAACCATCTTTAAAACAAATCATTCCAGATTTCCACACATATAATTTACCATTCACCATTCCATTTAGACATATGTCTTTGCCAACAAAATTAAAATTTCGTTTCGAAATGATGCTTTTCTTTCTTTTAGTAGCTGTCGTTGAAGTGATACACATTGCTTCCTTTATAGAAGATGGGTACCATAATGTAAAATCAATTTCATCATAGTTTTCAAGGTTCATACTAAAGTACATTTCAAATGAATCTTTATTAAACCCTGCTTTTGGAATAGCGAACCCAACATCCAATACACCTAAAACTTTTCTTTCCTTTGTTAAATTAATTACGTCTTTATCCTTATTATCAGGATCATACAAATGTCCCTCCATATACGGAAGATCAATTGTTTTTAAACGTAATTCGTTTGCTTTATCGACTGTCATATTTACTTACCTCCTCAAATATAACATATTCAATTCATAAATATAATATATAAGACAAAAAATAAAGAGATCCGGGAACGTCCCGGATCTCTATGTGAAAATTCATTTTCATGTTGCACACATGAGATAGCTGGGTCGACAGGATTCGAACCTGTGGAATGTCGGCACCAAAAGCCGATGACTTACCGCTTGTCGACGACCCAATGGTGGAAGATCATAACGCTATCTTCCTGTTATCAAAACTCTTCACTACATCAACGAGAGGTCGAATTGTTTCGATAATCGAATCTGAAAAGGACTATTCTAATTCGATAACTAGTATTCAGATTATATACAATCGTTAAAGATATAGCTAGGCCCATATAACAAGTTTTACCATTATAAAAACTCATAAATTTAGGCTATGAAAGTAAATTATCGCATCGATACCTCCACTATATGAGAGAGTACCCATTTGCCTCTACGATACAAATTTTACCTAAGTTTACCACCCAATCCATATCCACTTTACGAAAACAAGAGCTAACATCTAGTACGACTAGAAGAGATTGTTATTCGATTAGAGTTTCCATTTCACGAGCGTTGAGGGAACTTACTACTTTCATTATAAAAACATTCCGATCCTCGCAACCGAAATTACGACAGAATGGATTTATGTTCAAAAGGATGACGGTTTATCCATAACTCATAAAAACTCCAATCCAACTCGTTTATGTGCACGATTAGAGATTTAAAAGTCCGTCAAGGTCTGGACTTAATACCGATACGAATATTTGTCTAAGCTTCGACAAACATTGTAGTTTAAATGAAACAAATACACCATCTATATTCATTTCATCTTAGCCAAGTATATCAAGATTCATCTTTTATAGATAAACCATTGAGATCAAAAACATGGAGCCCGTCAAAAATAAAAATTAGTTTATTGCCTCCAAGGGTGTGACTACCCCTGCTTTTCAATAACGAAACTCCACTACCAGTAACACTGGTTTAATGGACTATATGAGACTCGAACTCATGACACTTCCAAGCCCTTTCGGACCACAGAATACTCTACCAACTGAGCTAATAATCCACCTACAATCTTTTCGGTACTACTTACTCACATATAGATTTAAAATATAACTACTAAGACTGACAGCCATTTCATTATACTAATAGGATTGTAGAGATAAACATATATGCTTTCATTTATCTGGGCCATCTAGGATTTGAACCTAGGACAGACGGATTATGAGTCCGCTTCTCTAACCACTGAGATAATGGCTCAAAAAAATAAGGTAAAATATCTACAGTTTAAACAACTTACACTTTACCTTATTCAATGTATTTAAATACATTATATTATTTCGATAGTTTTAAAAAATTATTCAGAAAAATTAACAAAAGATATAATCCTTGTATACTTTTTATTGTTAAATTTAAAGTTTCGTTCTTCATCAGCACGATATCGTTCATAATGATAATAACCTATTTGTTTTGTAAAATCTTCTAAACAACGCTTCAAAGATACTATAGCATCCGAATAATCAAACACTTCAAAATCATCGTCATAGATAATTCGTGCTTGTTTAGTCAATGGATAATAATAAATCGTAACTCTTACTGTTTTATGTTCAGAATGAGTATTTTGAATTTTATATACTTCCATAAAAGTTTGTATCGATTCTATTTTAGCTTCTTCATTAGTAATTACTTCTTCACTAGATAAAGTAAATAAAGGCATTAATAATGTGATTAATAATATTAATAATTTTCTTTTCATATTTCCTCCTTAAAAATAAACCCTCTAGAAATTTCTAGAGGGTTATAATATTAATTATTCTTTTTCTGGCATATTTTCTCCATTAAATATGTTCTACACGATCACCAATATCACCCATTCTACCCTGATTCATATAATTTACAGTACCAGGATATCCACATACACGTCTAGAAACATCCATCTGATGAGGATCTGTATTTCCACAACATGAACATTTCCAAATACGTTTATTTGTAATAGGATCACGAGCCATATCAATATGATCAAAGTTTTTACAAATGTAACAATAATCTGGTTTAGTATTTGCTTCAAAATACATAATATTTTTATAACCAGATTCAATTACTTTGTGGAAAGCTTTCATATTATTGATGATGTTTCTTGAGCATTCGAAATAAGAAACAGCTCCACCAGTTGTATACTTCTGGAATGGTGCTTCGAATTCTAATTTAGAAATAGCATCGATCTTTTCTTTTACATTAATCTTTTATACCCTCAGTTTCCTGATATTTTAAAGGGAATAGACTATCTCATTAATTGTTAAAAACAATTACTTTGCACTTCGCAATAAGGAATTTCACCTTAAAGCTACTCTACTCGGTTATTCCGAATTATATAAAATAATTCATATCCTTTCGATAGTCGTTACACTTCTATTCAATTCGTTCAAATTTATACCCTTTAGCACTTTTGGATCTACCATTTAAACAATCACTTACTGCTGCCGGATGAATACCATGAGAGATGGCAAAATCAGTAGCATTTTTATGAATTTCGGTATGTCCATCAGGATATATAGCTTTGAATTTAACAGTTCGAGATGTGTTTTTAGGTTGATCTTGTTTAGGAATCCAAATACAATTATCGGGATCATAGTTACCATTTACATCTTTTCTTTCTAACGAAACATTATGTGATCCAATTTTATTAGCTAATTCTAAATATGAATCATACATTGCATCGTAAAAATCGATAAAGTTTTTAAATGCTTCACTATTTATACCCCTATTAACATACCTATCAGCATGTTCGTAATTTGGATTAGTGGTTCTAGTACGCATTGCTTGCCATCTATCATAAAATACAGGATCTAATGTTTTTAAACCCTTTCCACAAGATTTATGAAAAATTCCTGCAGATCTATAGATTGTAGCACCAAGCATTTCTTTGCGTCTACCACATTTTTGACATTCCATGACGTAGTATTTACTTATATAAGGATACTTTCCAGTATGCCTTTTTTTAATTATATCTACGCATTTGTAGTCACCCATCACATCTCCAATTGAAATAACATAAAACGGATGCATATTAAAACTCCATAAAATAAAATATATTATTTATGTTACGAACTTCTTTTTAATATACATTATGTTACGAATTGAAAATTTAGCACGGTATTTCCATGTCCTTAAAAAGGATTTAGGATCTCTTACCACTTTAATCTTTCGATTTAGTTGACCGTTAGCCGGATATTAATCGTATCCGACACCCTAGATTTCTAGGTTCACAAAGTTTTCCATATGCATTTACATACATAGGCCACCTCATTATTTATACTCGTATAATGTTTATGCAACATTTAAAAGTTGATGGTACGAGTTAGTCACGTAATCTTTATCAGTTATACCCTTAATAATACCATGACGTCTTTGTAAAGCTTTTGCGAATTCAAATGTAGCAGATTCTTCAGGAGTTCCATAAACAGAATAACCATAATCATCTTGTTCATTCCATTCATTACATTTATCAGCCATATGTTTAACAATAGAAAGTGCAAAATCTTTAACAGATGGATCCGTATGAGGTACACCTTTAAGAGCCATAACAGTTTCATACAAACCTACATAACCTAATGATGTAGTAGAATATCCGCCAGTTAAATATTTATCAATTACTTCACCTGGTTTAAGACGAGCAATTGCTCCAAACTGCCAATGTACTGGAGAAACATCAGATTTAGTACCAAATAAACGTTTTTCAATACGCTGTTTATGAGCTTTATGACAAAGTTCGAGACGTTCATCAAGAAGTTCCCAGAAATCTCTTCCAGTTTCTTTAGAAGTAAGAGCAACATCAGGAAGATTAATTGTAACAACGCCTTTGTTGACTGTGGGCGTAAACACATAGTAGACTATCTCTTCAATTATACAATTATTGTACAATTGTTGTGCGCTTCGGATGGTGACAATTATCCATCCTACGGGGCTACATTCATCACCCCTAGTCGTTACACCTTTATTCTTAAAAAGAATACTTGGCACGGTATTATTTCTTTACTATTAAAGAACCTTCACCGTTAGCAATGGTTTATAATTTAAGCAACCATCACACCCCTTTGACATGAGTTCACACAATTTAACGACGGCTCAACTGCGTTAGTTAACCGTCCCCAGAATTTGTATTCACCGTTTTCATCCTTCCAAGGAGAAAGGAATGAACGACAGTTGTGACTAAGGAAAAAGTTTGCCATAAAATGACCTGTTTCAGTAGTAACATCATAAACAAACTCTGGAGTTTTCATACATTCTTTTATAATAACACGTCTAGCAATAGGTTTATATTCATATTTTTCATTACCAGTTTCAAGACTATCATAAATACAAAGTTCTTTTCCAAGCATATCTTCAACTTTACATTCATATGCTTTTTCAGGATCATAGAATTTTCCTTCTTCAGAAATGTCGGCAACAATCATAGGATGATCATTTGTAGCATAAAGAGAATGATATTCTTCACCATTTTTAAGAATTGTAAGTTCATACATTTTAAAACTTGATCCGACATTTTTATTCATCATAGTACATTTGACAAATTTTTGAACACTATTGTCGAAAATTTCAATATTAAGATTCTTAAGATTTAAATCTTTATTAGGATTACCAGTTTGTCCAAATTGATCTTCTTCTTTAAGATTGAATGTATTTTTAATACTGTTATACATACCACCGATACAACCAACATATGTTTCGCCATTAATTTTATACATAACATCTGTATCAGGATGTACAGCTCCCATACAGGCAAATACATTTCCTTCTTTAAGTTCACGCATAACTTTAGCAGAAATATAATCTGGAGCTAAACGTTCAACAGAACATCTTTCTGCAATTTCAGTAAGATAATAATATTCAGAATTTTCCCAAACATTATTTTCATCAAGTACATAAAGTACTTTAGGGAAAGCTGGTCCGAAATATACACCAACTTTATTTTTAACACCAAGAAGTCTCTGTCTTAAGAAAGCTTCAATTACCATAGCGTAATCTTTACGATCTTCTTCAGGAGCATCATTAATATTAATATATGTAGAAACGAAGGGAGACTGCATTTATTCCCTTCTCCAAACGTTATTTATTATTCCGTTTGGATTAGACTATCTCTTCAGCCTAATATTTATATAAATAATAGGTTGGATGGCACTTCGCAATAAGGAATTTCACCTTAAAGCTACTCTACTAAGTTCCATAGATAATATCTATGTCTGTTCGATAGTCGTTACACCTTTATTCTTAAGAAAGAATACTTGGCACGGTATTAGCATAAGATATAATAAAATGCTTTCACCGTTAGCTATTCATAAAAAATGAATAACACCCCATATTTATGGGTTCACCACCTTTTCACTTACATGTTACCATGTAAGGCGGCCAGTAAGTTAACCGTTTGTAGTCATATGAGTAAGAACTTGATACTGTAGAAGTTGAATTCCGTCATCGATATGCTGTTTTAACTGTAATTCAACATCAGCTAAAAGCTGTTCTTCAGTATAAGCCATTCCAATATCTTCATAACGTTTACGAGTACGTTTAATGAATTTTTCACGAGTAGGTTTAACAAATTGAGCGATATGCCAAAGGTTTACAGTTTGTCCACCATATTGACCCGATGCTACATGAGATTCAACCTGTGTAGCTACTGTACAAGCAGTAACAAATGATTTAGGAGTATCAAGGAATACACCATTAATAACTGTACCATTTTTATACATATCATCAAGATTAATTAAACAGCAATTGAATTCCCTTCGTGCTGAATATCCCATATCATGAATCTTGATAATCTTCTCAGCATTTGCTTCTAATACATCTTTGCTGAAAACTTCTTTATAATCCAGTAATTCTTTATCTAATTCACAAGCTGCATAATCTGCTTGTGTAGAAAGTAAATACGCATTTTTATTTGCATTTTCCTGTTGAATATCTTCTGAAGTACATTCATAGATATTCCAAGCTCTTTCCATAAGAGCTTTATATTTAGATGCTAATTCAGCATTAAGTGCTATAGTATCGCCATCTCTTTGTAAAGCATGTGTATAACGATAAATTGTAAATGCTTTAGCCAACTCCCATGAATATGTAGAAATTTCTTTTTCTACTAAATCTTGAATTTCTTCAACATTAAATTGACGATTATAACCCTTGATTTTTTCAACAACATTTTCTGTAATTTTATCAATAGTTTCATCTGAAATCTTAAAAAGATCATCAATTGCGTTATTAGCCTTAGCTATCGCATTTCTAATTTTAGAAGATTTAAACAACTCTTCCTGTCCATCACGTTTAATAACGTTGGATTTAAATTCGTCCATAAAATACCTCTGTATGTTTATAATAAATACCCATCGGAATTCTCGACCCTATGGATACATATGTATGTCAAACTGTATTAATAAAAAAAAAGAAACCGTAGCAATCCGGTACAGAAAACCCTTTCGAGTTTTTACTGTTTTTTTATTTTTTTTAATCTAAACAATTAAATATATTAATTATTTGGATTTACAGGATCTATACCAGTAATTGATATAAATTCCTGTCTAGTCACTAGTTTGTATCTAGAGACTGGATAGCCATTATAGTTTACACTATAATAGTATCTGAACAAGCGTTCATTATTCATAGTTTTCACCTCCTTGGTAAAAGCTATATTTAGAGAGGGGTGTTGTAGCACCCCTCTCTATCTTTTATCCATAATTATAATATACAAAAATAAACAAACATTTTACAAAAAAAGAAGGAGATATATCAACGACACATCTCCTTCAAAGAGGGGTAAGTTAAGAAGTAGGTGTAACCTTTCCAAATCCTTACCCTAAACAAAGCAACATCATTTCTCCTATATTAATAAACATGTGATGTTAGAAATGGAAATAAAAATTTCCTACTTCTATCATTATAATATATAATTATAAAAAATATAAACTACTGGTTTTAAACCAGTAGTTTATTTAATTAAATTGGAGTTAAAGTATATCTTAAATAATCTATTACATTACTTTCACATTCTTTACTAGAAATTATACTCATTTGTTTTTCAGAATCATTCAGAACCTTTGTTACAGGTTCATCTTCAGTCGAATATAAATCAATTGTAGAACTTTGAGTTGAAACATAATCTTTAAAAAGAGCATGAATATATCTACTATCGAAATTATAAACTTTAGTTTTAATAGGCACATTCGTAACGATCTTTATATTTGGAGAATTTTCAACTGCAACTAAATCTAAAGGATTTATAGACAAAAATTGAGCTTCATCGTTAAGATTTAAAGTAAACGAATTTGTAGATCCATTAGCAGTAAACATAATATTACCGCTAACAGAACTATTTACATTAAATACAGTATCAGTATTTTCTTCTCTATAATTAATTAAAACACTTAAAAATTTAGAAGATTTCTTATTGTTTATAGTTAATTCATTAGTACATATAACTGAACTTGAGAAAGTCGGATTGAATTTATCTAAAAGTATTTTAGTAACATTGTATTTACATTCGTTATCAAAAAATGGCATATCAACTTCTGAAGCATCGTTTGTGAAATTTAAATTTCCACCACTAAATTCTGATTTATTAATATCTATTTTTGATACTGGATAAGATTCATATGAACCAACATTCATATTTAAAAATCTATAATATCCACCGCTTATAGTTACATAAGCACTAGAAAGATTCAAATCACCAGATATAGTAAAATCACAATCAGATAAATTTATTTTTGTAGTATCTGTTAAATCAAAAGATGATCCTTTAACTACACAATTATTAAAACAAAGTTTTTCTAATTTAGCATCAGTACGTTCAAACAATGTAACGTTCTCATTAATCTTTGTATCAGAAAGATACACTTTATTAATTTCTACATTTTTCATTCTAAAAATGGTTAAATTTCTAGAATGATTATTTACAATATTTGAACTATAAAGGTTTATAGATCTTGTAGTCCCAGTAGTATCTTCCAAAAATTCAATGAGAGCATACTTAGAAGATATAGATGCTGAACTCTTAATCACAACATCAATTTCATGTAAATTGGTAACTGCAACTCTACCTACTTTAATCATAGGAGTTGTAGGATCAACTTCACTAATATTTCGCTTAATACCCGATATAGTTAATTTATCCATTCTATCGAGTTTAAGAATTCCGCCATATCTTACAGAATCATCAACTTCAATTTTATTAATAAAACACTTACTAAAACCTTGAATAAGAATTCTTTCAAACTTAGCATTTTCATTTATTTTTTCTTTAACAAAAATTCGAATAAATGCTGCGGTGAATTTAGTATCAAGATAATTATTAGCATCCGTATTATAATTAGAAAATGTTGTAAAAATTGTACTATAAATAGCTATATTAACAACATCCATTTGATCTTTAACCAAAACACTAAATGAACAACTTTGATCAGAATCTTTATTAAATGTATCAATTGTACAATATGTAATATCTAATTTCTTTACAATTAGTGTAACATTATCTTCTAATAAAAATGTACCAGAATTTATTTCAAGCGATTCAATTTCACCATAATCAGTTGAATCTAATCTAATAGATCCACCATAATTACCTTTTTCAGAAGTATCGACTGATCCCATATCAATGTAAATTTTCTTACAATTTTTAACAGCAGCAGCAAATACTTTAGATTGAATTACAAATTTATGATTTCTTGAAGTGTTTATGATATTAAAACTTTTGTATCCATTTCTAGCATTAATATAATTAGCTATATCATCATTCATTTTATTTATAGCTTTAAAATTATCATTAATGGTAAATGTTTTAGTTTGTACAGAATCGATATTATCAAGTAATGGTAAATAACCACTTTCAATTTCAGTTTTATCAGAATCAGTAATTATACTAGTAGAATGTAAAAGATATACGTAAATATCTTTATCAGTTGTAGATAACAATACATAACGTGTATTACAATCTAATTTTTTAAGTAAATGAAAATCATCAGTCATAGTTATTATTTTCCAGATGCTTTAGTTGAATTGAATCTATCAATCATAGCAAAATCATTATCATTCATTCCTAATGCTTCAGGATCCAATTTATCTAATGCTTCTTTTCCACGATTATCACGAATTTCAGACATAGATGGTTTAGAAACATCTCCAACTTTTCTAGAAATTTCATTAAGAAGATTTTGCATAAGGAACTGATTAGTACCAGCATCAGTTTCCTGAGATTTAGAATTTCTTTCACGAATCTCAAGATCCGCAATAGTTTTGATAACATTAGATTTTTCTTTAATGATATTTACTTGAGTTCCTCTTATTTCAGAAAGAACCTTACCAGTTTCAGCGATAGATTTTGATGGTGATGTAGAACCTATCATACGTTCACCATTTAATCTGCTTAAATCTTTTTCAAGAGATTTATGTACTTCATTATATAATTCGGTATTAAGTTTTGCTTGCTCATTTAATTCTGTAATAATAGGAGCAAATTGTTCTTCATAAGATTTTACAGCCATATATTTACCTCGCTAATTATATGAATTTGTCAAACAGTTATATATAAAACGATATTTATATTCTATATGGAGTTAATAAATTATTATGATTTCCCAAGAGTCAATAGATTGGTTAACTAATAATGTACACAATGGTGGTACATTAAGTTCATCTATAAAGAAACCAAAATTTATTAAAATGTATGGAAAAACTAGATCAGATATGATATGGTATAAATCCATTGTAAATAATCAAGATGGTTCAGAAATTTTAGTACCAGCAAAACCCGAAGAAATCAAATTTTGGAAATTAAAATGATAAACTGGGAGAGAAATCTCCCAGTTTTATATTATTCATTATTTACACCAACTTCATAATTTTCATCATATCCTTCAGTCTTATTAACTAATTTCATTACAGCATGACAATAAGTAGAAAAGTTTTTACCTTTCTTATCAGTATTCTCATATATGAAATCTATATTAGCTATATTATAAAGACCCGAATATAATTTATGAGATTCCGGAGTATCGCAAGTTATTCTAACATTTTTATTTGGAGAAAAATGTGAAGCGTTAATTCCTGTCATTACAAATGAAATTGGTACTCCTAATGATTTTTCATACATATATGATGACATGTTAAATCCATTATTTAACATATCATAATCTGTAATAATTTTTGTTCCAACATCAACTCTAGACTGTCTAGGTTTTAATACTTCATGTAATGGTGAAACAAATTGTGTATTATCGTCTCCAGAAAAAGCACTATTTATAGCGGATGCAAAATTAGAATAAACAAACTTATCACCATGTAATGCACCTTCTATAGATTCATAATCTTCTTTACCAACTTTAGTTCGTCTTTCATAGAAAATTATTTTTTCTTTTTTAGCTTCAGTTACATAATCTGGAGCATTTGGAGTTCCGACTTGTTCACACAATTTAACATTAATTTCGGTAATCTCATCTTTAGCACCACTATGATGATTCTCAAGTTTATTCAAAACATAAAGCATTCCGTTATCAAAAAATAATTCAAGAGATTTATCATAAATACCATAATTGTGTTGAATTCCTAATATAGCATTTTTGAGATCCGCTGGTTTAACTATAAGATCACGATATGTAATAGTATTTGTTGGTTTATCAACTAAACAAGATTCTACATATGGATTTTGCTCAATAATAGACATTACAGCTGTCATAGGTGTAGCACCTTTATCAGCTGAACCAAAAATATAATTATGTAAAAAAGTTCGCATTTGAACGTCTTTCTTGAGCAATAAACTCAGATTCAATTCAACAGCGTTCATTTCACCCATAGTTTCAGGTTCATATGTAGCTTTAGGTTTTTCTACAGATGAATTAACTTTTTTAGCAGAAGATGTTAATGAAGGAATTCTTTCTTTATCACAATAACAAGCAAATTCATATTCGTTAACAATTTCATGATTAGTTAAACTTTCTTTATTTTCACCGTAATAAACATATTGTTTAACTGTAACATTTATCTCTTTATCCAACATTCTAAAAATATCAAGATGTTTATCATATACTTTACAAACCATATTGTAAGTAGGCATAAAGTTATCAAAGTAATTAGAATGTTTTTCGAATCTACATAAAGCATAAGGTCTAAATTGTATATTTCTAGAAGGAATATTAAATATTATATCCCAAAAATATTCGTAATAAAGTTTAGCCATAATTGTATTCCTATATTATAAAGTCCATAATAAAAAGAAAAAAAGTCCCTGGTCACGGACCAGGGACTAACACAGAATTGTATTCGAATTATCTGAGGTTGAATAATTCGATGTTGGCATCAAAATAATTTATCTTACGAATGTACTGAAAGATAAATATTTTAAAAGCCATAAGGAGGTCTTTTCAAGACATTAATGTTTATGTCGAGAACAAGTAAAAGCAAAAAAAGTTGAGTTTTAATATAGAAGAGGAAATCAAACTTCAACTTTATTTAGTGTGGTAGGATTTGCACCTACAATCATGGAAATTATAATTTCCATTACCTAAGATTTACACACCACACATGCATATGGAATATATTATATTATCTACTAATATATACCATTTGATAAGTCTGACAATTCAGTAGGACTGAATTCACAATAACCACCGATATCTTCACCAAGTCCTTCAATAGAACAATCTGGTGAATCGATTCCAAATTCATAAGGATCAAATGCGATAGCTAATGTATCTCCAGCCAACTGATAGTAATCAGATGGGAACTGTTCAATTCCAGAGAAATCTCCAGAAAGATCAAGATTCATAACAGAACTTCTATTCAATGCGTTAGCATCGATTACAATAAGTTCAGCATTTTCAATTTCGTCACGATAAGCCGCATATCTAGAATAATACGGATCGCCACGTCCAAATTCATCCATTGGTCTGCCAAGATCAGGATTCAATCCTTTGATCTTACAGATCAAATCGTCGGAAATCAAATCTTGCGCAAGGATCTGATTACCTCCAAAGTCCATTGGTTCCTCAATAGTCATGAGATTCCTCCACATACGTATATGAAATTAGTAAGTTTAACCCTACTTGTTAATATTAAATTATATAAATTTAATCTTTTTTAAAAAACGGCAATATTATATACATTTATACCTTCGTGTTTAAAATATTATTGATTTCTTCTTGAGAGAATTCCATATGATAATCATCTTTAGCGATTTTCTGAGTTATTTGTATAAAATTCATATTTTCGAAACCTTTCATTTTATTATGAAGTTGTTCCTGCTGTTCTTTAATATCTGCAGTAATTTCTTCTTGTTTTTCAATAACTCGTTTAGATTTCATACGTAAAACACAACAGTTTTTATGATTTTTAACAAATCCTTCGATTGTATTACGTTTATTATCATCGTCGATATCTAATTTAATTCTTAAGAAATCATTTGATTCTTGATATCCTCTAAGCATATTTAAAAGAGGATCAATTTCATTTGGTAATTTAGATGCTAATATAGTTGTAAAGGTCATAGCGTCTGGATTTTTCATAAAAGTCCATTTAGATTTATCGCCATTAACTTCTACTTCAATCCATCCCTTATCTTCTTCTTCACCAAAATTCAATCTTCCATAAGAACCGCAATAAATAATATTCTTATAACAACTATGGGTATGAATATGACCACCTATAACAAAATGTTTAATATTATCTTTAAACATTTTCCAATCAAAGTTATAAGCATGTCTTACAATTTCATCAGACACATAACCATTAATACCAACATGTGTAAACATTCCGTGAAAGAATGCAAAATCATAATTATCATTAAGATAATCTTTATAATAATCATCATTTATTACATATTCTTCAGGAAGTAATAATAATTTCAATCCACAAACATTTAGTTTAGTTACAGTATTAACAATAAAGAATTTATCAGATGAATAATGTAATAGACCATTTATTTGATGTCTATCGTGTGATTCTGTACCTTCAATAACGATAATTGTAGCACCTGTTGCTATACAATCATCTATAAATTTTCCATAATAAATGTTAGCAGGAGATCCGATTCCTTGTCTAGAATCAAATGAATCTCCAGGTATTACTATAAGATCAGGACGAACTTCATTACAACGTTTTATGAAATGATTTTTCAAAGATTCATAAAACTTTTCTTCATTACCAGTTCTTCCAAAATGCAAATCCGCAATAGCTTCAATAATCATATAATACCTGCAATTTTAAAAATAGATGATAATAACAAACACATTATAGTTGTACATACTATATCATCAAATGTAATATGATAAACTGTAATATTGATTTTTTCTTTAGATATAAATTTAAGAAATTTAGCAAAGAAATATACTATACAATATGCTATATATCTACAAAATATTAAAGCTATAGTTAAAGTCAATATATTAATAAGTAAATCAACCATGTCTCATATTCTCCTTAATATCTAATAATGTAACTTTTTTATTTTCAAATGTTTTCTTCATGTCGATTAATCTTTGATTTGAAGAGCCTCTAAAAGCAAGGTTTAAATCTTTCTTTTCTTCAACAAATGGACCATCGACTAAAACATCGATATTATTTAAAATATATTCTAAGTCATCAATATACCAACATTCTGGACCATATCGCATAGAATCGCTCAACAATTGAATTAATAAATTTTCAAAAGTTGAACCGGTCCATAACCAAATATTTAATGGTTTATTACATGTTTGTTCATAATAACGACTACACTGTTCAATAATAT
>Ga0247611_10006618_pt1 | contig 14788 bp, 28 predicted proteins | sample 177DNAGHGhighgp2_FD_192422 | JGI IMG/M metagenome (GOLD analysis project Ga0247611, IMG submission 192422) | Sheep rumen microbial communities from Palmerston North, Manawatu-Wanganui, New Zealand - 1770 DNA GHGhigh gp2 | ecosystem: Host-associated > Mammals > Digestive system > Stomach > Rumen...
AGTTGATTCTCTGATTGCGCAAAAACTCAGCAAAGCCCATGTGCGTAAAGTAATAAGTCGCAACACCGTTGATTTCCTGTCTTACACAAAGTCCAACTCTGATTTGATAAGGGCTGTCACGTCTTGCCTGCTTGTTAGACAGATAGCGTATGAAGGCCTGCTTGAGTGCAGACAAAGAAGAAGTATCTGATTCTTCTTTTACTTCTACGTCCTGTACATAAGGAAGAACTGTGTTCAAGATATTGTACCAATCGTTAGGTGAAACTTGAGCAGGTGCACGGTTTAAGTAGCGCACACACATCTTGGCAAAGTTCCTTTGGTCAAGAAGGTAACTCTCGTCCTTGAAAATTACATCTACCCACTTCTCCTGTCCCTGAAGGCGCAGTTTCCATACGTAATATGGCTCAGCCGACATATAGCGGTACAACTGCCCGTAATCTATTCCCGTGAAGTGTCCTTTGTCTTTTCCAAGTCCAAACTCACGGTTCTTACATTCTGTCTTGTCACAAAAGCCATTGCAGGGAATGTCTTTACACTTGTAGCAGTATTCGTTGTCTCTTACAGAAGAACAAATCTGCTCTATTGTGTTATCGTCTAACGGACTTTTGAAGGTCTCGTTGATTTCTTCTACATACTTTTCAAACCCGCTTCCATACTTCTTGCGGGCGTAGATGGCAAAAGAGAAGAGGAAATTGTTGCGCCCGCTGTCTTCGTCTCCTACGCTCGTACTAAGCAAAATCTTTTGAATACATGGCGGGGCGTCATTGTAAGGAAGGTTTGAGAGTGCTTCCTTCATGGCCTCTATGCTTGACAGGTGCTTCTGTATGTAAGTCAGGGCTTCCTTAAAAGACATAGGGCTTCCATACAAGTCCAAAAGATAGGTATACGGGTTCTCACAGTTGAAGTAAGGAAGGGTAACGGAACTTCCAAATCCTTCGGCCTTTTCCTGCTTCGGGAAAATCTCTACCTTTGATTTGCCATAAGTTGCTTCCAAAGAGAAGATGTCTACAATTCTCTTTAGTGTAGCACGCATAACCTTGGCCGATACAGCCTTAGCAAGCATGAAGTATACATGGAGGCCTCCTGATTTACTTCTGAATGGAAGCAGAGGGAGGGAGTACTCTCTGATTATATCTAAAACGTTATTGATTTCTGATTGATAATAGTCGATGTCTATAACACCATAATAGCATTTACCCTCAGCGTTTACAGGGCATACACCAACACCAAAATCACCGTCCAAATGGTGAGCCATGAGGAACTTATCTACAGTGCCCTCATTGTTGGTAATGTTTGTCTTTATTTTCTGCCCTGCTTCGGGCTTATTCTTCGGGAGTTCGTTTCTGACGTAAGTATTATTCTTACCTTTAAAGATGGTGCAGAAACGCTCTGCGTCTACTAAACTTATCATTGTGCCTATTCCTGTAAATAAATAGTACCAAGCGGGTGACTAGTCCGCTTAGTACTAAACAAAATCCGCTTAGAAGTCTGTGTCGTCAAAAGAATCTTCAGTATCAGAGAGGTCTTCTCTGTTATTGGCTATAGCCTTTGGAGCGCTTGCTTCAATGGTACGGTTACCAATGAGGGTTGCTTCTTCATAAGACTTGCGCAGAGCATTTGACTTTTTAAGACATTTTACAGCCAATGCCTTGTCTGTTTCAAGCAGGCTTTCTGTGTAAGTAAATCCAATGTCTGTCCAAGAATTATCCTGATTAGACACTTCCATTTCCTTGATTGTGTAAACAAGGGTAGCAGAACTTGACGAACGGTTCTTAGCGTCTTCCTTCCACTTGCGCCAAATACGGCTTCCTGTTGCTTTGTAAGCAATTACTGCGTTTTCAATTTCAGGGTGTCCAACAACCTCAATCATAACCCAATTTACAGGTACGAGGATGTGGCCGTTAGGCAACTGCTTATTGAAATAAGAGTCTGCAACGAGCGGGAATGTATCAGCCTGTGTTTTGTTCCAAACGCCAAAGAACTTAGCGTCTTTAGTGTCGTTCTCTCTTTCATTATAGAGAGTGATAAATGCGAGTGGGACTACTTTGATTTCGTCACCAAGTACCTTTTTCTCTTTCTGCAAGAAAAAGTCACCGATTTTAAGGTCGGGAATGTAGAGGTCAGGTACGCTCTTTTTAAGCGCCTTTGTTCCTGACTTAGCAAGCAGAATGTAGTCTGCTCTAACTCCGTCACCTTCATTTTCTTTTTCCTGACGCTTTTTGTTCTCTTCAATCAAGAGGGCCAATTCTTCGTCAGAAACCTGTGTAGAAACTTCTTTGTTTTCCATAATGTTTCTCCTATCTGTAGGCTACTAACCCACGTTGTATTTATCTAAACCTCAACGAGGTTACTCACTAATATAATATACCTAGTTTAATTTGTCAAGCACTTTTTGGAAATATTTTATAGTGGTTCTTCGTCTCCAACAACCCAATCCCCACCTGTTTGATTACTCCATTCTTTTACCAAGTTCCAAATTTTCAGTACATGTAATTTCAACTTCTATATCTGTAGTATCTTTCTTACAACGCTGACATATTCTTCTGTCCTTTCCATCTTTTGACCTATAGATATTATGACAACCACAAGGACACCACCAATCATATTGTATGTTCATATTCTTCCTTACTCCTTATCAAAAGTGGGGATTTCACACCAAGCAATTACATCATAAGGTGTTCCATTACCGTCAATAAAAACTCCATCGCAACATTTTAGAATTGTAGTAAATGTTTGCCCTGTCCATACTTTATCAATACATAAAACTAAAAGTTCATTATTTGGTAAATCAGTCGGGTCTTTCCGTAAATTGTGCCATTGTGGTCTGCCTGCTTTAAGTCCTGCAAGGAAACCGTCTTTATAACCTTTCTTTACTTCTTCTTCAAAAGATACAGTTTGATATCCGTACCCATTGTCGAAAGGTACTCTATCGTTTTCCGTAACAACATCTTCACGCATTACATATTCTTCTGCGTATTTATCTGCCATTTCTTCGTCTTTCATTTCTCTATCTCCTCTCTGCCAATCCTTTCTTCAATTCTGTCGATTGTTGATTTTACTGAATTATAGATTTCTTGCAATTCTTCTTCTGTGAAGTAACCCAAGTTCAAATCTGACAGATAGTTTTCTAATTGTTCTTTAGTCATTTTTCTATCTCCTTAAAAGTTTTTTATTTTCTGCTTTATGTAAGCAATAACATCTTCAACTGCAGAACTGTTAATCTTATGTAAATCTCTCATAACTCTATCTGGAGAAGTGCAGTAATTATAATTGTGGTCTATTTTTATATCTCCTTCTTTACAAATGATTATTGCCTTGTCTATAGATAAACGGAATTCAGCAATATCCTTTCTAAACTCTATACTACAATATTCATTCCACTTAAAGTAAATACGCATATTATAAGTATGAGTAAGGTCAATTATGTAGTATTGTCCGTACTCCAAAGACACTAAGTTATCAAAATACTCCCTAGAAACTTTGGCAAATTGTTCATCAAGTTTCAGACCTTCTTCTTCAACTCTCTTTTTATTGTTCTCATAATCTTGTTTTGCTTTCTTGTATTCTTCTTCTGTCATTTTTCTATCTCCTTAAAAGCCAAATAAAGACTGAATAAAAAACGCTACCATAAAAATAGTTCCAAGTATGCTTGCAACACCAAAGAAACATAAAACTGCAATTATGATAGACACAGTAACTTGCAACCATTCAGGCTTGTCCTCTACCCACTTTAGTAATGCCCCTATAATAGCACAAAAGCCAAATGTCAATATAAACAACATTATAGCACAAACTAAAAATTTCTCTGTCATTTTTCTATCTCCTTATAGTATTTTTCAACTTCTTCTAACATCTGAAACTCTTTTCTTGCATACCCTTGTTCATCTTCTTCAGTAAACATAATCATCCTGTCAAAAACTGCATATTCTGCACGTATCTTGGGATATTTCTTTTGGACGCACAAAGTTAATTCTTCATTAGCAAGGATAAACTTATCAAACTGTTTTTCAACTTTCCTACACAACTGTTTTACATTATCCTTGAAGGTATCTTTAACAGTATCTTTCCTCACCTGCTTCTTGCCTAATCCTAACTCCTGCTTTATCTCTTCCCAATCATTGAGGTCATCCGCATTAGGCTCAAGGCGTCTGTATACTACTTCCTTGATTTTATCATACAGTTTTGGATTCCATTTTCTGACGTGATAATTCCAAAGAAAAGCAACGTGTATCTGCAAGTCATTCGGCTGTCTTATAAAATTGCAATCTACATCCATTGTCAGTATTCTGTCACAAAGCCACCCCGCCCTTTGTTGCCAATCTCCATCTATGTAATAAACCCTGTAAATCGAAGTCAAGATTTTATTTTCAAGCCATAGCTTCTCACAGGTTTCTTTTGCTTTAGAGAGCGAATTAAAACATAGTTCATCTGGGATTGAACCGCCTCCAAAATGTCTGTCTTTTTGAATAAAATACTTAAAGGGCGGTTTTATTGCCATTTCAATTATTCTAAGTTCTGTCATTTCTCCACCTGCTTATCTAATTTATTTCTTATATCAAGTCTCCATTCGGTAAAAGGTTTTAGGTACCTTCTACATCTTCTACACACCTCTGAATTTCCGTCTGTTTTTGGATACTCTAATGCACAATTGGCGCAACACTTCATTTTCTCAATCTGTGCTTTAAGCTGTTCATTTTCCTTTTCATACTTCTGCAACTTTTCAAGGCTATTAACTAATTTATGACACTCTGTACTGATTTGCTTATTTGTGCTTTCAAGTTCGACAATTCTTTCTTCTGCACCTTCTAATTTTTCTTTCAGTTTTGCGTTTTCCTGTTGAAGGTCTGCTATTTTATTTTCGTATGTTTCACAAAGAAGTCTGATAGCTCTTCCACTTTCACGACCACCATTCAGCCACCATTTATTTTTATCCATCTTTTATCCCCTTTATTTAGCCGATATACTCAGATATTGTCTCTTTTCCATCCTCATCTGTTTCAATCTTCATTATACGTGAGCACAGGTGTAAAGGACGTACACCATCGTCAGGGTCAGCCCAACCATTTAACATGTGCCTAGCGTCATACAGGGCAGATTCAGGGTCAGAGTGCTTAAAGTTTGAGCGCTCGACATAATCTTTCGGGTGTCTGTCGTCATAAAGTTCTGCTACGTAAAGTGTCATATCAGTCCTCCTTCAGATAATCTTCATTTATGATTATATTTGTTAGTACGCTACAATCTGTTCCAAGCAATCGTATCGTACGTTCCTGTCTGTTTTGTGTCTCACGCAAAGAAGCGTTCAATTCCATCTGTGTATAAATTGCCTTAGTAAGTTTCTTATCCAAATACATAAACTCTAAAAGAGTCATAACCATAAGCAAAACTTCTATCAAGTAGATACCTAATAAAATCTTTTTCATTTTTGTCCTCCCAAACAAATAACGAGGAGGTTGCCCCATAGGGCTTACCACAGTTTCCTATGAGGACTTTCCTCTGCTCTGCTTGTACTTCGCTTTATCTGTATGGGGGGCAAGACCACATACGTTGAAGAGGCGGGTCGCGCCTCAGCATATCTTTTTGGTAGACGGTATCAATGCTATAGCCTGTCTTGTTGGTGATGGAAATTGCACCCATTCTACAAGTGCGGTGGGAGGGGACACTTAGTAGACTGCTTTACACCAACCAAAGTGGCCATGACGGAGGCCACAGGCCGTTTCCCCTAAACCCGATGGTTAGAAGTCTGTTTTAACAAACTCATATTTAATATGGTTAGATACAAAAAACTGCTTCATAAGTGAGGCCTGCTCAGGAGTGTAAGTTACACGGAGTAAGCGGGTACGGGTGGTATCTTCCTTACTGTCGAGGGCTTTCGCGTCAGCAAGGCTTGTTTCAAGTTCTTCCCCGATAGTAATGGTCTCGCCCTTGTCTACCTGTGCTTTCAGTTCCTCACGCTTTAATTTATCGGCTTTGATTTCAAGTATGACTTCCATAGCCGATTTATATTCAAGTTCGCGGATGTAGGTATCAGGTACAAACCCTGTGCCTTCACATTCTGCTTTAATGAGGGCAATACCGCTGTCGTATTCGCTCTGCTTCTTAGCGAGTTCCACAGCCTGCTTTTCAATATCAGCAATGGTATCTTCTTCTTTCTGTGTTCTGTTGTAGTATTTATCAATGAGAACAATCTGTGCTTCGTACTCAGCACGCAGTCCGTGTTTTGTTGCAAACTCATGTACGTAATCTTTAAGTATAATTGTCAGATTGTCTTTGCGTTTTTGGTCGTAGGCTTCCAACTGCTTACCTAAAGCGTTTTCACCTTCTGCAACAATCTTCTGCAATTCGTCGCACATGCAATCTACCAAATCATTTGCGGGTTTAATGTAAACCTTTTTGTATTCCTTGCGCTCGCGTTCAATTCCTGTGCGTAAAGAAACAAACTGATTTTTGAGGGTCTTTACATAGTCCACGTTATCGTCTGTCAAAACAGTGCCCTTGTATCTGTCTACAACGGCCTGTATCTTACCGCCAAGTTCAGAGAAGTTTCCCGATATGGAAATAGTCTTATCTGAGTTCAAGGTAGGTTTTGCAATCTTCAGTTCCAATTCACCAAATCCAACTTCTTTTTCTTCTGTTACAACTGCTTTCGTTTCAGCCATTTTCTTACCTGCCATAATTATGTCCTCCGTTATGGTTTCATTATCTTAAATATACTACACCTAGTTTACTTTGTCAAGCGAAATGTAAGAAAAATTAAATTCTTTTTTCGCAATGGTAAATGTAGTTCCGTCCTGTCTTTTAAGCGTGATTTTGTCTTCTGCTTCAGTTACCACGCTGTAAGTCTTACCGTTCCATTTGTTTCGTACTAACAAATACTTGCCTCCTTATTGTCTTTCAAAACTTTTGCTATCCGCTCAGGTGTATCGTCCAAAATCCTAAACATTCTTTCCTGTTTAGTACTAAGCACATACATTCCCTGTACTTTTCTGTCATATACTGCTTCATACAACTGTTTGTATACATTTAATTGTAGAGTACAGTATTCTCTGTCAAATACCGCGGTGGTCTTAATATCAAACAGGAAGACGCTCCGCTCGTCAAAATGAACAACAATATCAACTTTACTCGCAGTCCCCTCAAAATCAGATACCATTACCTCGCACTCTGTCTTCAGCGGTTTATTCAGGTTACACCAGCGTTTGAAGTCTTCTATGGCCTTTACAACCCACATACTCCCGCGGGTAGACAAGGAGGGGATTCCGTGATTGTAATAGTTCTCTACCTCTTTATGCACGTCACTTCCGTACATTGTCGCAATCATAACGCGGTCGTTGTCGGGAAACTTTTTACCCATCATCTTTCCAATTACGCCCGTGACACCATATAGGGGGCGTCCGTCAAAAGTATAGGTATGTTCCTCTTCATTGAAGACTACACGTTTAATTCTATTGTCCATTGCTCTGCCTCTTTTCGTCCATAATTTTGTCTGCCATTTGTATACCGTCATAAACAGGGCGTTCAATCATGTTTGCTGTCATGCTCCAAAACTCTGCAAGAATTTCCTGCTTCTTTTCAGGGTGTTCAGTAAGGCGTCTGTAAAGTTCGGTCTCTTCTGATTCTGTAAGCGCAACGCACTTGTCACTTGTATAACGTACATGAAGCATTTTGTTTCGTACGTACAAATACGGTTTTATGGCTACATCACCATTTACCATAATTCTTTTTGATTTAATTAGTTCGCTCATTCTATACCTCAAACAAGAACGCTATAGTACACAACAACATAATAATCGTTAGTACTAACAAAGCGTCCTTCATTGTCAATTTTGTCTGTATTTTGTACTTACCGTTTTTCTCTTTGATTACTTTCTTCAAGTCATGCCTCCTTTATTGCTTTAATTATATTGTCTATTGCTTTAATTCTTTTTTCAAGGGTATAATTTCCCTTATTAAAATAAGGGTCTAAGTCTAAAGCAATAGCATAATCTGAGGCAATCCTGTTTGAACAACCGCAGTTTATGTTATATCTTTCCATATAGTCCCCGTGCTCCTTCATTGCCTTACGCATAAGCGGGCACTCACTAGAACAAGGTCTACCATAATATTCCTCACATAAAATACAGTTACACCTCCAATTAATGTCATGCGCCTTGCAAAAATGCAGTTTGAAAAGGTCTATATCTAAATCGGTATTTCCTTCAATACAAGTTTTCACTTCTTCCCACATTTGCACCGCAAGGTATTTTTGTGTAGTACTAAGCATTTTCCACCTCCGTTGCAGTAATTATTACCTCATAAGGGGCCTGATTATATTGAGGGTCACGTTCTGCATAAGCACAACTGCATACCACATTGTATTCCACAATTCTGATTTTACCCTGTCTAAAAATTGTGTTTTCCTCAAGGTCTTTCACAAAAAGGCCTCCACCGAACCAATACAACTTCTCAAGGTCTTTACACATAGCCTGTTCTGTCTGATATTCATGGCCTACCAACGACCTGTCTCTTCCATAAGAAGATGTGGGACTATTCACCCATACACTAATTATTTTTAACATTATCTGCCTCCTCCATTGCAGGCGGGTTACCCCGCCCTCTGTTTAGTACTAAGCTATCTTTACTTCTTTGATGTCGTCGCCCCAATATTCATAAGACAAACCGTAAGTACTTTGAATTGTGTCGTCCGTGTCTATCCTGTCTATCAAGTGAAGTGGTAACTTCACGTCCTTTTCAAGTTCAATCTCAAGAAGACTACCGCCTCCGTTCCACGTGTCAAACAGTCCGCAAGTAGTAGACTTATCAAGGGTAATAAAGCCCAATGGCGCGCCCTTTGTTTCATTCGGGTGGTATTCATTATACACCTTATTTTTCAAGGCTTCTTTCTGCTTCTCAAGAATGTCGATTGCGGTGTTCAAGTCCATCTCAACAAGGAATGTAAGCGCAGTCATGTGACACGTTGCTTCTTCAAGTTCTGTTATGCAACTGTCTACAAACTTGTCGCCTGTCTCTTTTTCGGGGTTGTCGATTGCTTTTTTAAGAAGTGTCAATTTTCTTTGCTGTTTTGCAAGGAAATACAGCCCCGCGGTCTTTTCAAGGCCGTTACAGTAACCATAATCACCTGCATAGTTTAAGATATTGTGTTTAGTAAAATCATAATTCATGTCGCCATTGTTTATAATGACAACCGCATTAAATGTAGGGTTTAAGAAACTTTCGGGGTAAGTCCAACAGAATGTCTCATAAATATAATCCCTTGCTTCGTACTCATCAATAGAGTTCTCTTCACAAAACTTTTCAAGTTTTTTCCAAAATTCATCCTCATAGTACCAATCATCACAACTGATGTCCCAATTAAAAGTAAGGTCTGTAAGATAATCACGCGGGTTATCTGCTTCCAAAACCTTTTCAATCTCATCCTTTGGAAACTCGTCGCGGTAGTCTACATAGCGTTCAAGAACATTATTGTCCTTGTCCTCGCGGTCTTGTAAACTCCACTTAAAGTAGTCCCTAGTGAAGTCTCTGATTTTTTCTTTCTGATTGTCTTCCATAATTTTTACCTCCGTTATGGTCTTTATCTATTATCATTCTACACTAAGTATAGAATACTGTCAAGCATTATTTTTAATGATTTTCTTTACAGGCTTGTCATTTAAGTCGCGCCCGCTTTTCAACTTCTGCAAGAATAAGAAGTTACCACCGTTGTAGTAGTGGTCTTCGTCAAACTCTATCGTTACTACAATGTACTTTGCTTCGTACGATACAGATAAAAGTTTGGAATGTTTAATCGCAAACATAAACCAATAATTTACAGTTACACCATCAAAAAATTCTGCTTTAAGTTTACCCTTAAACATAATCTTGTAATACAATGGCAACGGATTATCTTTATTTGCTTCGCACCATTCTTTGAAACTTCCCCCGATATATTTACCGTCATCTATCTTTTGTTTAGTACTAAGCATTTGTCTGTCCTCCTATGTACTCTTTGTATGCCTTCTTCATTTTTATGAAGTCACCCGCGCGCATAAATACAGGGGTAAGTCCGATTTTTTCCAACTTCTCAACGTCGCTCGCGGGCGTTTTATTTACAGGAAAAAATGCCTTACCCTCTTCTACCATTTTGAAGACGTCCGCAATACTTACTTCCTTGCTTTCAGTCTCATTTTCTGTGAACAAGTCTTCGGTTGTATTGAAACAAAACAACTCCATCCGATAATCATAAATATTGCGCTTCTGCTTTGAGTACTTAATTTTGTCTGTCAGTTCAAAAACTGTAAATTGTTTAGTACTAATCATTTTCTACCTCTCAAATTGAATTGTTCCAACGGTAATATACAGATAGTCTTCCTCATAGTTACCATTGTCAAAATAAGCATATACTACGCCATTTTGGTCTAGGGCTAGTCCGTTCAGGGTGTATTCAGGGATAAGGCGGTAGGCCCATATACTGTTGCACCTGCAACCCAACTCCGCACAAAATCCGCTAGATGTATAAGGTAAGCCAAAAACCTCTTCCACGTTGCCCGCACGTTGCCCGCATATATGTATAAGGTTATCTTTATACCACTTTTCAAAAAGTTTTATAATCTTTTTGCTGATTGTCTCAACGTTGTTTTTTCTGTCGATATTCCAATCTTTAAGAAGTTCCATAATTTTTACCTCCGCTATGGTTTATATAATCATTCTACACCTAGTGTAGAATAATGTCAAGCACAAAAAACTTTTTTAAATAAACTTTTTTACAGTAAGTCAAAAACACAAAAAACACCAACGGTGTTTAGTACTAAACATTTTTGCAACGTCTACTACTAAACAGGCGGGGCAACGTCCCACCGTGTTTTTGTTTCGTACTACGCACTGACTTCTACAGCCTCAACTGTTCCGCCTCTATGGTCGGGGTTCAGTTCACGGCGTTCAATTACCCTTTTAGGGTGTCCATCCATAATTCTATACTCTCTCAAATCATGCAAGACATCAAGATAATTACATTCTTTTTTATCGTAAAAACTCAAGTCTTCCCAACCGCAATAATAACCCTGTATTACCCAATAATAGATATATTTATTTTCTTTATCGTCCATAATTTTTGCCTCCTGTTATGGCCTTGTTTAGTACTAAGCAAGGGGCAACGCCCCCGCATTGTGTTTAGATAAAAGTGTTGTAGTCTTTCAGATTGTAAACCGCTTTGCACTCGTACGCCATGTCACATTGTAACTCGCGCAGTTCTTTTGCAAGCGCTTCTCTTTTTGCTTCGTACTCAACAATTCTTTTGCGGTCTTTTGTAATTTTTGCCATCTGCTTTATGAGGTCTTCCCGCCCCTCGTCAAGTCTCTTGTTTATGTAGTCCGCATTTATTCTTAAATTGTTACCGTCAAAATAAAAATAGGCGTCTTCCTGTCGCGCATTGTATTTGTTATTGTTTCCCGCGGTTGCACAGTAGACATTGTATCCGCTAGGGGTGTAGGGTATAAGGGTTATTTTTTCTAAATCGTTCGGCAGGTAGCAGAAATATTTTTCACCCGCAAAACTTCTATAATTATAAAATCTCATGTCCATTTTTAATTTTGAAGTGTCAAGTTCAATTCCAAAATAAAGCGCCTTTGTTTTATCACGCCCCATGTTGATTGTCTCTTCCAACTTGTTACACAACCGCGCATTAAATACTTTATTATCAAAAGTTTTGATAACATCTTTAATTGTATTCACACTCTCAATGGCGGTTGCCATGTTATGTAAATACAAGTCCATCAATTTTTCAGTGTCTTTTGTGATTTGTACCATAGTTTTATACCTCCGTTATGGTTTATATATTTATTATACACTCGGTGTAATATAATGTCAAGCAAAAAGTTTTATAATTTTATCAATCATTCTAAAAAATTGTTTAATTAGAAAAAACATTGTCTACCTCTTTTTGTTTAGTACTAAACAAGTGGGGCAACGCCCCCACCTGTCTTTCATTTTTGTTTAGTACGCTTCAAACTAGGTTTATATAGTCTACTAGTCAGATACAGTGACAAGTCCAACGTATCATGCATTTTACAGTTCAACGTGTCACGTAAGTCCTTGTCTTTGGTCTCTTGTGACTTTTGCGCAATATCTAAGGTATAATCTAAAATTGATTGTAATAGTTCGTGTAAAATTTTCTTTGGTATAAACATAGTGTCTTTCCTCCTATTTGTTTAGTACTAACAAAAAGAATATGTCACGCGGGCGCGCTCGCCTCTTGCGTCTAATTCAATCAGATAACTAGAAAACATAGAAGTAGAATATACACCATGATAGTGTTTATAATCTGTCCGCAAAAAGTTATCCAATAACAACCGCGCCCCCTTGTAAGTTACATAAGGCGCGCCCGCGCGGGTGTATTTTATCTCTTGCCAATTTCCTCTATAAGTTTTCATGCCATCATCTAAAATTTTCTCTCTTGTTTTATTTACCATAGTTTTATACCTCCGTTATGGTTTTATAAATTGTTTAGTACTAAACACGTGAAGCAACGCCCCACGCAACGCGGGAAGCGGTAAGGCCTCCGCGCGTTATTGTTTAGTACTCACAAAATGGTTGCCTTGCCCTGTACTACTTTACATTTATAATGTGTTATAGTGACATAGGCCACATTTTTTAATTCTATGTCTTTTTTGCGTTTACTCACCATCACGCGTAAGCCCTCGTCAAGCGTCACAAAATAAGATACATTTTTAATTACACGCTCGCGCCCATCATTAAAACGCACTACTAAACTAGGATAACTCCCGCCCGATAAATCATTGAATATACACATTGTAAAACCTCCGTTCATGGTCTTTATATAATTATTATATACTCGGTGTAGTATACTGTTAAGCAAAATATTTTTTGTTTCGTACTACTCAAACAGGGAGGGGCGGGAGGTTGTGAGGCCTCCACGCGCCCTCTTGTTTAGTACGATACAGGGGGCAACGCCCCCCGCATTTTATATCTTTACAACGTCGCCCGCGTTGATTTTATAGCGGGCGCAAGTATCAAGCGGGCGGGCGGTAAAACTTGCCCCCTCTAAGTATGCAACGCCCCCGCGACAATATATGCGCATATTAAAGCGCCATAATAACGCGTTAAGGCGGGCGCGGGTTGTTACGGTGTTATACCCCGCAAGTGTAAAATAATGCGCGCCATCGTCACCGATACAATAAATTATATTACCAAAAAGCGACACGCGACACGCCCCGCCCTCTGTAATTCTAACTATTGTATTATTGTTAGAATGTATACCAACGCGCCCCGCGTTTACCGTTCTGTCTGTCCATTCATCAATTTTTTTCATAAGTCTATACCTCATTGTTTTATTGTTTAGTACTAAACAGGGAGGCAACGCCCCCGCGTATTGTTTAGTACTATTCAAATAGGGCGGGGCGGTTGCCCGCGCCCTTATATTTAGTTTTCCTCATCAGGTGTAAAAAGTACTAATTCTTTTTTACCCTCACTACATCCCGCGCAGGCAATTTTTAAGTTAGGCTTGCCCCATACCTTAGCCCCGCAACCGCAACATGTATATTTTATTTTATTGCGGTTGTATGTTTTCGGCTTCTTGCCCCAATTATCAGGACGAAGCGGGGCGGGGTTGTTCGGTGTCGGTTCGTCGGGGTTGTTCGGTGTCGGTTCGTCGGGCGCATCGTCCCAATCATGCACGGTAATATTAAAATAGTTTTCACCATACTTTTCTATAAAGTATTTTGCAAACTCATTAAATAAACCGCCTTCAATGGGCTTGTGTGATACGGCAGTACGTGACGGGTTGAAAAATACAGGTTCAAGCCCGCAACCGCGCATTAAGTCACCCCATGCGTTAGTATGGTAGCCCCCGCGCGGGATGTGTATATATGCGGTTTCATAAACATGGCATAACTCATGTACCATCGTGCTTAATGTTTCGGCAAGTGTACGATTCAAGTAATTAGGATTGAAGCAAAGATATTGCACAATTTCCTTTTTGTCGGTGTCATAAAGTGAGTTCGGGCGCACATAGGCAACGCAACAACGCTCACAAGAATAATTGATAGCGTAAAGGATTGGCGGGAATTTTTCCTTGCCCTTGCTAGTAAAAAAGAATTTCTCAATTTCCTTTTCGGCAACTTGCATTTTAGAATAAATAACCGCGGTTATTTTGTCATTTTTGCGGGTTGCGGTTGCGGGCTTTTTTGTGCCCTTGCTTTTTGGTGTTGTAGTGTTTTTTGTTGTTTTTGTGTTTTTCATTTTGTGGCCTCCATTATTGCCATAGTTTTAATTTAAGCAGAGGCAACGCCCCCGCGCTTCTATATACCATTCTAAACCCATTTTAGAATAATTGCAAGTACTTTTTATTAGTACTATTCAATTATTTTTATTATGACATTTTTTATATTTTTGTCATTTTGTTATAACTTATTTAATAACTTTTTTGTAAAAAGGTTACAAAAAGGGTTATATTTTTTTTATATTGTGCGGGCGGGCTTTTTGGTGTGTGGGACGCGCCAAAATGATACTATATGTCATATAGTATCATTTTTTCACATCTCACTTTTTGCCCCCTTCAATACAATAGAAAAAAAATATAACTTTTTTTGTAACCTTTTTGAAAAGGGCCGATTTTTTGTTAGTAGAAACTAACTTGTCATTTTGTTAGTACTAATCAAAAATAACACATGAGCGCGGGCGGGTTATGATGGGCGCGCGGTTGCAGGTAAGGCGCGCGGGGCGCGGATAGGATGACAGGGGCGCGGGTTTACGCGGGGCGGGCGCGGGCAATTGTTTAGTACTAATCAAAAAAGACAAG
>Ga0247611_10006619_pt1 | contig 14785 bp, 1 predicted proteins | sample 177DNAGHGhighgp2_FD_192422 | JGI IMG/M metagenome (GOLD analysis project Ga0247611, IMG submission 192422) | Sheep rumen microbial communities from Palmerston North, Manawatu-Wanganui, New Zealand - 1770 DNA GHGhigh gp2 | ecosystem: Host-associated > Mammals > Digestive system > Stomach > Rumen ...
CCAATCCCCAATCCCCAATCCCCAATTAATTTGAATAAATTAAATTATAATAAATTCAATTTCATAGTTTAGAATTAATAATAGTTAAAATTAAAGAGATAATAATAAATTATTTAATTAATAATAATAATTTTCTTTTAAATGCATTTTCACATAATCCAATTTTAATTTTATTCAGCACTTAAATAATAAACCCATGGTGGTAATTTATTAATAGTAATAATACATCTTCCTGTATTTCCAAAGTCATTACTAATTTGTTTATAAGCAATAGGCACATTCATGACTTTCTTAGCTTCAATCTTATTATTAACTTTACCTGCAGAGAAATTAGGATTGTCAAATCTTACATTAACTTCAACAGCTTCATTCAATGGATTCTTAAATTCTAAATTATAACTCTTACCTGGAGGTATCTTGAATGGTCCTTGGGCTTGTGGGAACGATGGCTTACCAGTGATGACCCATTGATATTCTCCTCCATCGGGTGAAGAGGCCTTAAGCAGACCTTTACTTTCTACAACATTACTTGGCTCATATCTTAAATTGAATGAATTTTCCACTTGACCACCTTTACTTAAATCCACTGTTATATTATTAACTTCTGGAACAAAGTCACTAAATGGAACTCCTTCTGAATATTGTTCTACTTTTATAGTATAAGTTGCTGGCTTTTTAATAAAGTGAGTAAAACTAACTTGGATAATTTTATCACTACCCAGACAGGCCTGGATGGGTTGGAGAGTTTGTGGGGGTGCAGGGGTACCTTCGATACTAATTGGATATTTCAATTCACCCAATTCGGCAGATTTTATAGTTACATTAGTATTGATTTTGCCTACTACTAAAGGCCTGAATGATACATCAACAGCAACTTCACTTTCAGCAGGAATAGTTATTATATCAGGCGTAACAGTTAAATATTCATTTTCAATTATAACTTGTTCTTGTGGAATTGTAACATCTATATTTAAAGGATTATTAACAGTGAATGATCCAGTGACTATTTCTCTTACTTGACCTACTAATTCAACTTCTTTAAATGTCTTAGCGGGAGCCATTGTGACATTAATTATATAGAAAATATATTCTTTATTATCGACATTTTCAAATGTGATCTTGAAATTATAAGGAGTTTCTTTAAGAGATTTAAATGACAATTTATATTCTTTAGATGAATTTGAAGATACATCTATTGTATTAGCTCCTTTAATAAAAATACCTTGTTCAGTTTTTCCCCAAGTGACATGGAATCTTTGAGTTTGATATAGCCAATTGGTTAATGTCAATTTGATAGTAGTCCATTCTCTAACAGTGGCAGTAGCTTCAATAGTTTGTTGTGCAGATGGAGGTAGAGCAGTTCCCAAAACTTTATATATTTTTGCAGTACCGTCTGGTATAGGGAAGAACACTGTAGCATCATGCTCTTTAGTTTTTTCATTAGGATCATCTGGATGTATTTTGCTCATAGTTAATGGCTTATAAGTAATGGTATAAGTTCCTTCTACTCCAGGAGCAATTTCGAATACTTGTTCACTTCCAGTGAAGTATGTTACATAACTTTGAACACTTGATGATATAGAAGGAGTAATTCTCCATTTTTTGTCAGTTGGGTTTTTAATTTTAATTTCATAAGTGACAGGCACTCTGACTTGTGTCTCAATTTTCTTCTCGAATATACTATCAGCTGGGCAAGCTATAGATTTACCATACAAACTTATATCAACAGGTGTATCAAATTCTTCTATATAACATTTAATATGTTCAAACTGAATGAGATTATTAATTTCTTTTGGATGGAAAATAATTTGGCAAACTACCTCTTCATGGGGAGGAATACTACCTTTTTGTGGGGTGATAGTGAAGAATTTGGTATAATTTTTCTTCTTTCCGTCTACTAGAGCCCAATTGAAAATAGCAGGGATATCTCCAAAGTTCTTTAATGTCACAGTTCTTACAGCATTTGAATTAACAGTGACTACACCGAATGATGGGGCCTCTCCGACCATCTTGACATCAACTCCATAAGAAGCACCAGTTACACTTAATAATCTTTTCTTTTCACTATTATTTATTTTCATCATCAAATCTTCAGTAAATTGTGGTATTCTTATATTTGGATTAAATGTTACTTCAGTCTTAAATACTTCTTTTGGCTGCAAAACATGAATTAGTGGCTTGGTTGCTTCTTCTGGGTGCTCATTTACAAAATCAGTTTTTATAGATAGACATCTTTTAATAAAGGTACTGGGGGATTCCGGGTATAATTCAACGGTGGCCATCATCTTACCTCTGTTAATAATGTTAAATGATAATTTTTTAGTTTGACCTAATTTTATTATATTGAAATTGAGAGTTTGTAATGATGGATCTTCTAATTCTACTTTGAGTGGGATACCTTCTCCAGTGACTTCTACATCTACGTCATATATGTTATTGAATTTGAACTTAATTATATCTTTATATTTGACATAGTCTCTTGGAACAAACTGAATTGGAATTTCAAGAATATCGCTTTGGGTTTGATATGGTAAAATGACTTGTCCTGTAGATAAGAATACTTCCAAATATTGCTTATTTTTACCTTCAAAGTCAGTTTCTATTGTCAAAGCTTCTTTATCCATATTTTTAACAGTAATAATTTGAGTGTTAGGCACAGGTTGTCTCATGACATAGCAAGGACCAAAGTTGCATTTTATAGAACTGAATATTATTTGTGGTGATCTTGCTTTTGCATTCAATAAGAAAGTATAAGTAGGACCTGAAATGATATTCAAAGATATTTTGTGATTAGATAAACTAATTTTATTCAAAGGTAAAAATGTTAAGGTGACAGTGACCTTATTTCCTTTAGTGACAGTACCGCTGTCGGGGGAGATTTTGAGGTAGTCGGCTCCATTTTTCTTAAAAGCGAAATGGAAATTGAATCCTCCATTATTTTCAATTCTAATTGATCTTTCTCTTTTGTCATTAATAAAGAATTCACCGAAATCAATTGGATATTCTTTATTTTTCAATAATTTCATTTCTGGTTTGTTATCTAAATAGACACCATGAACTATAGTATATCCTACACCTTTTACATTTAATGTCAAAGGTTTCAATCTTTGTTTAATTCTTAAAGATAAATTATAGTTAAATTCTTTTTCAACTCTGGGCATAAATGTTATGTCAACTTTGCTGCTACTTTTAGGTTGTAAAGTACCACTTATTGGTGTTACAAAAAGACTATCACCATAAGACACATTTCCTTTAATGCTTTCTTTATCAAATGAGAATTTATAAGGTATATGTTCTTCATTTATAATTTGTATAGTTTCTTTTTGTCTTCCTCCTAGTAATAAAGGCCCAAAGTTAATTTTACCAACATTGAATAAGATCATAGGTTCTCTGGTTATACCATGACAAGTGAATTTATGAATTTGGTTTTCATTTAATATTTTGAAATTCCAAAAAGCTTCATGATGTCCTAAACTATTTGGAGTATATTCAAATACCATTTCAAATTTCTTGCCTGAGTATATGATACCTTTAGGTGTCAAGCATTTAAATACTTTGTTAATATTTGGAATTAAATCTTCGTCAGGTTGTTCCCATTCAAATTCATATCCTTGATTTGTTGGATTTAAGGCAAAGAATCTTACAGTATTTTTGATCATCATACCTACACTTTCAAATTCTAATATAGTTGAGCCATTTTCTCTTTTTATTCCACTCTGTATTTCAAAATGACACAAAGGTCTTTCAGCATCACCACTAAGTTCAATTTGTAAAGGTTTTAAACTTGGATCTAAATCTTTTATATTACAATGTAAAATTCTTTTGAAGTTAAATTCATCAATTTCTAAAGGACTGAATCTTAAAGTAATAATTTCATCACTTTGAGCTGGGATAGTACCCTGTTGAGGACTAATTGAGAATGCCCCACCGGCATTGTCCTGTGGGGTCAGTGTCTTATCATATGAAGTCAATAAATTATTAGAAGCATATGCTGGTAAAGCTGGATTTGGATTTGTAAATGAGAATTTATAATTAAGAGCGGTCATAGATGCATTTCTCAATTGGAAATCAAATTTTCTGGTACCGAACATTACAGTAGGTTTGAAACGAATTTCTTTTATTTTGCATTCATATTTAGCATAATCACTAATAGCAGTTACTTTTACTGGTAGATATTTTTCACTTTTATCTACAATATTTACTTCTGGTTCTGGATTTGTTTCTTCAATATCTATGTCAGCTTCTTCATTATTTTCTTCTTGGGCGGCGGCTTTTTCACCTGGTTTTCCTCCTTTTGCATCTTTTTTGGTATCTTTCGGTTTAGCGGGAGGTTTTCCTCCTTTAACATTTGTTAATTGATTAATCAAAGCTTCATGTTCATCTTTTCTTTTTTGGGCATCTTCTTTTCTTTTTTCTAATATGGCTTGTTGTTGACTTGCTGTTACTTTCTTTAATGTTTTCATGCTTTCATCCCAATCAGTTTCGCTTACTCCTTCTTTAAATGTGAATTGTTTTAGCTCTATAAATAGATCTTTTAAAATATATTTAACAGTCTCTTTACTGCAGAATTTAATTTGAATTTCTTTTTGGGTATGAGCTAATAAAAATCCGAAAGTGGGATAAAATACTAACACTGGCTCTAAATTGTTAACAAAATTGAATCTGAAATGATTATCACTGTTGTTGATTAAAGTTATATTTAGTACTTTTTCTGTATTTACACAGACGTCTCCGAATTTTAATTCGACTTCGTTGATTAATCCTTCAATACTAACTGGTTCGAAGTATCCTTCACCCATAATATTTAATTTTGGCTTTTCATAAGGATTGAACATTGTCTGATATTGAATAATTGCTTTTTCTGTTTTTTCATGATGGGGATTAAATTTAACATCAAAAGCTTGATATTTCTTAGGTTGAATTGTAGCTGTTGTTGATGATTCAAAACTAAAGCAATCATGTACTAATGGTTCAAATTTAACAGTGGCAGGTACTACACCTTCATTTTTTAATACAATTTGGCCCATGGCACTTTTATTTAATCTTGTTCTCTTGAATTTAAGTATTGGATTTCCATCGTTATCATATTCATTAGGTGATTCTAATAATAATGTGGGTAAAGTTCCCTCTCCTCTTAATTCGAATCTTAGGGCTCCGGTCTTTTGATCACTACCACCTTCTACTACAGCTTCAAATAATCCACTATATGGCATAACTGTAGTTGGAGTGAAAGTAACAGTAACATATTGACTTTCTCCTGGATATATTTTAATGGGTGCATTGGATGAAGTGCTGAAAGCGAATCCTTCTGATTTACTATTTGTTCTTGGTTTGACATTGATATTGACAGTACATGGTATTTTATTATTATTTATTAATTTAAATCTTTCACTTACTCCATTTGGATTTTTACTAGCGATTATAGTTCCAAACCAAAATACTTTTTCTACGACTCCATAAATTCCACTTGTAATAACATTTTGTCTATTGATATCAGGGCTTATACTAGGTAAGACAGTCTGTTCTTCAAATATACTATCAAAATCTTGAGTTTCAATACCTGGTATGCAACTTTCTGCAACCAAATCAAATGGAATACCCAACGGGTTATCTTCAGGTTGTCTTCCTTGGATATCAATAGCTAAGTTAGCACTGCAGAATTGTTGTCCTTCGGCATTAAATACAACATCAATTTTAGCTGAGCTACCTGGTGCTATAACACCTTTGAAATTCTTTATTTGATATTTACCTATTGTTAATACATCTTCATTTGGACCACCTTTTCCAGGTTTTTTCTTTTCTTCAACTTTTGGTTTTTTATCTTGCTTTTTTCCTTTTCCACCTCCTTCTGATAATTCTTTTAATTCTTGTTCTTTTCTTTTTTGTTCTTCGATTTCTTTTTTGTCTTTTTCTTCTTTAATGGCCTTCATTTTGTTTATATCTTGTAAATATTCAAATATTTCATAATTGAAATCAAATTGACCTTCATTTCTTATTTCTATTGACCTAGTGGCACTTTCATTATATTGCAAAGAACCAAAGTTAATACTTTTTGGAGGATTTATAGAATATTTGCTGAAATATGAGGCTACATTTACAAATATATTTAAATCTTTATTTTTGCTACCTTTTTCTCCTTCAAATATTGATAATTTTATTTCACTGGAATTTCTTTGTGGAGAAATGTTTATATCTTTATTATATCTATTAAATATTGCATATATATTCGCTTCTTTTCCTGGCTCTATTACCCCTTCGGTAGGTTCAAATCTGAAAAGTTCTTGCCATAATTTTTTCATTATTTCGAACTTATAAGTAATTTTATATATACCGAGATTTTTTAACATAAATGGGAATGATTTTGGCTCTTTTACTTTTACATTTCCGAAATCGATTATTTTGGCTTCGTTATCTATGACTAAATCTACAGAAACTTCAAATGCCTCAGCACTTAATTTAATAGGTTTAGGATCAATTTTTACTCCATATCCTAAATTGTCTTCAATATCTAAATTAAATTGGAACTGGAATTTATCTTGTTTTTCACTACAGAAAGTAACTGCAATTGAAACTTCTTTTCCTTTTTCTATAATACCGTTAACAGGCTCAATTTTGAATACAGGGGGCAATGCTTCAAGCCCGGTTAAAGTCCACTTGCAATTAACTTCACTTACATTTTTCATTTTTAGATATTTTGTTCTTGATTGATTGATAACAAGTTTTTCAAATTCTATATTATCAGATTCTAAATCGACTTTAGGTTCAGCTCCTTTACATGTAAGTAATACTCTTGTAGGAATAGGGTTATCTTCAATTAAGCAGATTAATTCATCTTTATATTCAGTTTGTTTCAAGGGGAAAGCATATACATCTAATTCAGCAGTTTGTCCTATTTTTACTTCTAAAGAAGATTTTGGTAATAAAAATGGTGTTTTTTGCTCTCCAGATGGTTCTCCTTTTTTAGGTGGTTTAGCACCTTTGGCTTTTGGATCTAGATTAGCTTCGAAATTAGGATCTGTTGATTGTCCTGGTATATATGGCAATTTGAAGCCTAAGCCATCAAAATTCATACTTGATAAAAATGTGAAATCTACTTTTAAATCATATTTTCCATTGTTGGTGAAACGTAAAGTTTTCCTGTTGGTTGATTTATATTTTTCTAATTCTCTATTTGGATCATTTGTTATCAAAATATAACCAAAATCTTCTTCATATTTTCTATTGAGTCCTTTTAAGTTGATTGTTCCTTGTTTAGGTCTTGATGTTATAGTAGTCATTGATGGATATTCACTTTGTCCTGTTACTTTAATTTTGTATTCAACTGGAGGATAGGTCATAACTTCAAATAAGAAGTCTTGGGTTTTTTGACTGACATCTTTACAGAAGAAGCATACTATTGCTTTCGCTGTTGCATTTGGTTCTATTACCCATCTTGCATTATCTTCCAAAATTTCTTCTGGGACAAATTCTTCTTCGCCTGCAGGCGCCTTAGGGTCCTTCTTCGGTGGGGCTTTTTTCTTTCCCTTAGGATCGGCATTTTCTGCTTCTTTCTTTTTTAGATATTCTTCTTTTTTCTTATCATTTTCTTTTATTTTTTCTAATAATTCTTCAAATGGTAATTCTCTATATTTTTCATTAACACTTTTCAAAGTGAAGTTTTCAAGCATTTCATGCTTAGGTCTTATGCTTGGTCTTTTAATGGTTTGATATTCTTCATCTGGAGGAATTGGTAATTCTTCTGGATCATGTAATTTAGGATCTGGAATAACTTTCAAATAGCTTTGTAACAATTGAGGAATACAATTTTCAAACATTATAGGTACTACTTTTCTTTCCATCTCAAATTTAGGAAGTTCTACAGGTGGTTCCTGGGGTGCACCCTCCTTTTCCGCAGGGGGTTCTGTGGTTTCTTCTTTCTTTTTGTCATCTTTTTTTTCTTCTTTTTTGTCATCTTTTTTTTCTTCCTTTTTCTTATCTTTTTTCTCATCTTTTTTTTCATCTTTTTTGTCATCTTTTTTCTTATCCTTTTTCTTATCTTTGTCTTTTTCGTCTTCTTTTTCTTCTTCTTCTTGTGGTTCTTCTTTTGGAGGATTCACTCTTTTATCATATAATTCATTAAATTTATTTTTCATTCTTTCAACGAAAGCTTCATATTCAGCTTTTTCTTCTGGAGTTAATTCTTTAGGAGCAGAATTTGCTACACTATTTAAAGGAGCATTTTCTTTTGAGAAAGTGTCAAACATTTCATTAAATTTTTTGACAACTTCGGGATTAATAGCTGGCTTTTTTTCTTCTTTAACATTTTTTTGTTCTTTTTCTTTTTTGTTACTTTTTTTATCTGATTTTTTCACTTCTGTTTGAGTTTGGGCTTTTTCGTCATCTTTTTTAGGGGAGGAATCAGCCGGTTTCTTTACGGGGGATGGCTGAACTTTCTTTTTGATTAATTTTTTCTGGGCTTTGATATACTCTGGAGATAATTCTTCTATATAATTGACCCAGTCAATATAATGACAGACATCTAATCCTTCTTTGTCCTTGGGGAAATCGAAATATGCTAAATATAGATTTTCTTCAACGAAAAAGTCTTCTAAATATTCCAAAATTGTTTCAGGACTATCTAATAAATCAGTAGTTAAATCATCAAAGACGACACCTATGCCACAATCTTGCTCATTTAATCTATTTTGTAAAAGTTCATTAAAGATTTCTTTTGAAACATTATTATACATATTTTCACTTGGGGGGTCTGGCACAACTAGTTTTTTATTTGTTTTTGCTTGTTTTACCAATTTATCATGGGCTACTTTCAATTCGTCAAATTCTTTCTTTTTTTCTTCTTTGTATTTTTCAATTCTTTCAGTGAAATCAGGATGACCATTGTCTAAATTCCATTGTAATAAATTTTTGATAGAAACGACTCCTCTGAATTGCTTTGCCATTTGTTGTCTAATTATAGAAGTTTTACCACTTTTTTCTGGACCTAATAAAACAACATTAACTCTATCTTTTTTATCGATTGCTGGGGGGATTTTGACATTTATTTCATCTTCCATTGCCTCCACTAGTAAAGATATTTTTTCTTGGTGATTTGGTGTAAAGAGATTTTCAAATTGTTCATTGACACTTTTTAAGTATTCATCTGTGTATTCTTTGAATTTTTCTATTTTTTCGTTTAATTTAGTGTTGAACCCTTGGAATTTACCCCATATGGGTTCACCTGCTTCTCTTATTTTTATATCTATTTTATCATCTGGATTTTTTATGAAATTTCTATAATATCTTAAAATATTTTCTTCTTCTTTATATTTTTTATCAAAATCAGTTGAATATACTTCAATTTTTGAGTCATTTGGATTTTTGATTTCAATTTCGGCGAATCCATATTTATAATAAGGTAAAATTGGTCCAATTTTGAATTCATTAGGAGTTATTAACAAATCTAATACTTCACTATTACCTTTCACAATAGCTTCTATATTTTTGGTGTTGTCAGTTATTGAAAAAACAAATCTGGCTTGATATTTCTTTTTCTTAAGAGGCACGAAAGTCGTTGTTAAAGTTAATTTTTTACCTGGGGCTAATTTACCATCTTTGGGGAATATGTCAAATGCAGCTTTTTCTTCCTTTTTCTCTTCTTTATCTTTTTTACCTTGCATATCTTTACATGAGACTGTCCAGTAACAGTCAACTTTGCTGATGTTTTCAATTCTAAATTTCATTATTTTTTTTCTACCTAAGTATACTCTTCCCATATCCAACAATTGGGTATTTAATGATAAATTAGGAATAGCAACGAATGAATGTAGATGAATCAAATACACTTCACCACTTTCTAAATATATTTTCATTGTGTTATTTACATCTATATTAGCATTTATATTATTTGTTATGTGATATACAGTAATGGTTAAACTTTTTCCTTCTTCAATGGTACATTTATCATTATTTGTTCCATTAACAATAGAATATCCTTTAGCGCTTAAATCTTTTTTGTCAATGTATAAATTAATATTACCTTTATTTACATTTATTACTTTGAAAGAAACGACACCTTTATGGGTGGCTACTATATTACCAAAAGATACATGATATTCAGCTATGACTAAATCTTTCATATAACCAGCTAATTGACTTTCTCTATAGGCAGCTGTTCCAGCAGTTAAATTCTTGGCTTGTTGTTTACCAGGGGCATATATTGAAGTTTGATTGTTGTTATTTAAGTTAGCAGCTATTTCACCTTTAGACATTTTATCTATGATTTTATCACATAAGAGGTTTCTGTTGACGTCGAATTCATATAAAGTATTATTTGTTACATCAGGATTATTTATTTCATTTACATTACTTACAGTCATAACACTTCTTTTTATGTTTTGTCTTGATTTTGGGAAATAGTCATCTAAGGCTTTTCTTCTATTAGCATATTCAGTTTTTGTCTCTTCAAATATTTTTTGGTAATTTTCTTCATCTCTTATCAATGGTGAAGATAAAACTATACCAGAATAATATCCAACAGCTTTTATTTTGATATGGTGTGGTTCAAAGTGGGCAATTTCAACAATAATTTCATCATCTAATTTATCTGGTACACCTGGTATAACTTCTATAAGGATTTTTTTACTTTCACCTTTATTTACAGAATCTATTGCATTGGTTAAAGATAAATATCTTAATTTATCTGTTTTGTATGTTATTCTATAATCAAATGGGACTTCACCTTCATTTTTAATAAACATTTCTACTTTGGATGAAGTATTGAAAGGTACTTCACCATATTTGATAGAAAATTCTTTTTTGTTTGAATCATAAATATCTTCATTAACTTGGATTTTATATTTTATTTCACTTGCTTCACCAATTAATTTCAAATCATATTCTGGTCCCCCCTCTACCAAGCATCTTGCGATGGCGGTATATCTCTGGTTGGGTCCCGGGGAAAATGTAATAGTTACTTCTTCACTTTCTAATTCTCCTTTTTTTAATCTTCCATTCATTGGGACTATGCTAAATACTTCATTAAGTGGGATTCTCCTTGTGACATTTTTTCCTCTTTTTAAACTTTCATATGAGTTTTCTAATTCGATTAATTCCCATTCATATATGACATCTAAATCACTTGAAGTATCTCTTTCTAATTTTATAGTTTTTTTGGTAAATGTATCATTTAGGAGACATCCGAAATATAATTCATTAGGTAAATTTTTAATGTTAGGGAAATTGATTTGAACTGTCATTTTTAGTTCTTCTACTTTTTCATGATTATTATGTTTAAATACAAGTTTTCCTTCGAATGTTTCAATTCTTTTTTTCTTCTTATTAGAACTAGGGTCGAAATATACCTTAATTTGGACAGAGTCATTTTTTGCTATTTTGAAAGTATTTTCTTTAATAGAGAAAGGTTCTTCAGTTTTTATGGTAAAATCAGCTTCTAACAAAGAGGCATTTTTAATAGTTAAAGGCTTATATATTGTGTCCTTGTCACTATCTTCATCATTTTTATAAGAATAAAATAATTTAGGTGGGTTAAACTCTAAATGAGGATCGATAAAAACTGCTCTGAATTCGACTTCCCAAATTTCTGGACCATTGTTATCAGTGGCCTTGTAACAGTGGACTCCATAGACAGCTTTGATTTCTCCTGGTTTTGGTGAATTTGCAAATAGGACCATTTCTCCTTTTTTTCTTGATGGTAATGATCTTTTTGGACATCCTTTCAAAAATTTAAATACTTCTAATTCTTCTTCGGTATCGTTTTTCTTTTTTTGATTTTCTTTCTTTTCATCTTGGGGTTTCTTTTTTGGTTTTTTTGATACAAATGATATAATTTGATCACTTCTTCCTCTGTTTTCAAAAGTTATAGTCTTTTTTTCATCTCTGCATGTGAATATAATACCGAAATCAATAACTTTCATATCTTGGGTAGGGACAATGGTTGTACCTTCACCTGAGGCCCTTAGTGTAACTTCAAATCCGTCACTGTCTTCAATTTTGAAATATAATGTTTCTATGAATTTTTGCTGTTCGTCTGGTTTGCAATAAATTATAACTTCTTTTTTTTCGTCTGCTTTTATTTTTCCCTTAGGGTCTTTTACATAGAAAATACTTCCTGGAGTTTTCATAAAAGCTGTATATGTAGCTTCTATAGGTGATATATTCTTTAATAAGATAGTCATTGGTTTTTCCTTCAAAGTAGGAACAGTTCCAAAATCGACATAATTTTCTTGACTTTGAATTTCTTTTATTGCTTTTGTGTCTTTGTAACTTGGGATGTTCATTCCTTCCTTTAAGAATATGACATCAGGACCTTTGCTCATAGCTATTACAGTTATAGATGTAATATAATTATTTTCTTTTTCTCTTGGGTTGTATCCTTTTGTTTTACAATCTATTTCTAATTTTAGTCTTAATTGATTTAATTTTTTTGGAATTAATTTTACATTTAAAATGACAGTTTGCTCAGGAGCAATTTGACCACTTTGTTGATCACAAGTAAGTTCACCATATCCCTTTGATTGATCATCTTGCTTATTAATTTTAAATTGAGTACTTAATAAACTGGAAGTATTGTGTAATTTTATAGGTAAAGTTACTTCTTGTTTTAAGTATACGTTACCGAAATCTAATAGTTCCATAGGTGTGATTTCAACTTCTGGAACTTCACATATACCACTAACGGGTAGGGTCAACATATCGAAACCTATACCTATCATATCTAATAAAACAACTATATCATATGGTCTTTCTTTATCAGGTCTAAAAGTAATATCAATATCTTGCTTTTTCTTTCTTTCTACTCTTCCTTCTTTTGGGTTGATTTCGAAAACGGTTTCCATAGCTTTATCATTATCTTGACTATCAGTTGCAATTCTTAATCTATATTCTATATCAACATCACTCTCATTAAATAGTGATACAGATTGTTTCTTATCAAATCCCATAGATACTTTTTCAAAATCAATTCTTTCAACATTAAATCTACAATATGGGGCAATGACATGACCTTTAAATACTATAGGAATGCTATCTTTGCTTTTTCCTATTTTGATATTGAACTTTTCACTGAATTCTCCTAATCTTTCAGCTTTGAAAATAATAGGAATAATTTGCTCACCAGTTGATTTTTCATCTCTTGGGGGGATTACTCCTGATACTTTATCGAAAATAAATTGTTTTCCGCATGGGGTTCCAGGCATTTCTATGGTGAATTCACACGGTATGACTCCTATGTTATAAATAATTAATTTTGGTTCCAAAGGTATTTGGTGAGTGATGGGCACATCATATAAATTGAATTCTGGGTTATTAACACGTGCTTTGGGTCCAATACCCCTTCCTCTTAATTCTAATTTGATTCTTTTTTCACTTCCGGTAACATCTAAATAAGCAAATATTTCTTTATAATCTCTGGCTTCATCTGGTCTGAAAGTTACAGTAATTGTTGATTTGGTATTAGGCCATACTTTTCCTGTTAATGTTTCAATAATAAAGTTAGGATGTTCAAAGCACATTTGATCTTCATTTAAACTTTTTTTGATTTTTTCGAATCTTCTAGCAATGATATTCTGATTCTTTAAGTGATTTCTTTCATTCATTCTTATAATTTCATCCTCATCATATGAATCTTCTAAGTCTATTGAAGTATCGTCCTCATAAGGGTTTTCTTCATATGTATGTTGTAATTCATTTAATATTTTTTCTTCTTGTTCTTGCTTTGATAAGTTCTGGAAGACTTTTTGCTTGGCTTCTTCTTCTTTTTCTTTTGATTCAAATTGTTTCCATACAAAATCAATTGGAACTCCTGTATCATTTGTAATAGTGACAGTCTTTTCGGTATGAAGGGTTATATAGGCAGGTTCCATTTCTAATATTTTAGGTGATATATCAACAGCATCATTTTTACTTTTTCCAAATATATTTATAATATGGTCAGTTTCATCATAAGTTAATATCATTTTCTCTTTGTAATTTTTTTCTTTTTCTGGACAAAAAGTACAAATAATTTGTTCATTTTTTCCAATATCTAAAATTCCTTCTTTTTTAGAAATAGTTACACTATATGACATGCACTTCAGCATCCATTTAGTAATTTTTTCTCCAACATTTCTAATAATGAAAGGTTTTTCTATCTTGTATTTTACAGGGACTTCTCCGAAATCAATATAGTCGGTGTATTCAATATTTACTTTGCATCCTATACCTCTAATAGGCACAGTGAATTTTTCTCTTTCAGTTATAACTACTAAATCATATGAAATATCTGATTTGGCTTCTGGTGTAAATTTAATCAAATAAGAAACCTCCATCCCGGGAGCTACTTTAGTATTTGCTGATTCACCTTCTTCATGATTTGTTTTAGAAGATGTGGATGTAATATATGGTAAAATTTGAAAAAGACGACTTTCGGGATGGATAATACTGACTCTTCTTGGGACTTTGTCCCTGTTTCTTAATTTTAAGACTTTGGTCAAGATTTGAAGTGGTTCATAATCTTCGAATAAAATTTGACTTGGTTCAGGCTGGAAAATGGGTTCGTCTACACTGACGGCACATTTTGCATGTAAGGAATTATCCGCTATGTTTAAAAATTGGATTATGTTTATCTTTTTATTTTTATCTTTTCTCTTGGATTCATTCCTTTTAGGTTTCATTTTTTAATTATATGTTTTGAATTAGGAAGATATTTATATCTATTGAATATTTTTAATTTTTTAAATTAATTTAATAATTTTAAATTTAATATTTTTTTTAAAACTGAATATTAATTAACTTAATACTTTGTGGATTG
>Ga0247611_10006621_pt1 | contig 14782 bp, 2 predicted proteins | sample 177DNAGHGhighgp2_FD_192422 | JGI IMG/M metagenome (GOLD analysis project Ga0247611, IMG submission 192422) | Sheep rumen microbial communities from Palmerston North, Manawatu-Wanganui, New Zealand - 1770 DNA GHGhigh gp2 | ecosystem: Host-associated > Mammals > Digestive system > Stomach > Rumen ...
ACCGAGCACATTCTTCATCAGGCGGCGTATGAGGTTGGTCTTCAATGGCACATTGCCCTGACTCTTGATGTATTCCTCCTCGGTCATGGTCTTGCCCTCGACAGTCACATAGTCGCCCCATTGGTCACCGTAGGCATAACGCCTGTTGCGCTCGCGCTCCTTCCTGAACCTGCCCATGTTGTCCCAACAACGCTGGGCCTCCATCAGCACGTCAAAAGCACGGCGACCCTCGAACTTCTTCGACCAGGCCACGGTGTCCATTTCTTTCATTTCGTCATCACCGCCTTTAACGCGGCTCAAACTGAATAGTCTATCTCTTGCCATTTGTGTCTAGTTTTGCATTTTTGCAAAAATAAAACTCTATAACCCTACAGCATTTTTATGTTTTAACACATAAAAGAGAGGGGTTTATAGCCCCCTCTCTTCCATAATTCAATAATGCTATTTCTTCTTCGGGAAATTCTTTAGAATCTCGGCATCGGTCATCTTCAGAATTTCAGCGCGGCGCTTCCTAACCTTCTCCATGATAGCCATGTCATTATTAGTATCGCCTTCGCCCAAACCTTTGATGTTCTTCTTCTTTGTGTGGACTCCCTTGCGCAATGCAGTAAGTTCATCACTTGCGCGGTCGTAAGCCTCATAGAGATCTTTCTTTCCAAGGTCTTTGGCTTTTTTCTTTGCTTGCTGCAACATTGCATCCTCCTCGACATCCTGAGCTTTACTCAACTTAGTATAACGTTTGTTATATTCTGTCTTGTTACTGCCTAGGCTATCCTTGGCTCCATGAATCTTGGCAAGTTCTTTACGCGCTTCAGCAACCAATACTGAATCAGTAGCGTTGTTGACGGCATCTTGTAATGCTTGGCGCTTGGCGGCATCACTGTCCACAGGCTTGCCGTCGTCATAGTCATTAATCATATTGACCATATTGCGCATTAGCATCACCTCCATATCTTCATAAGCTTTTTGGGAATCTGGGTCTGAGGATTCGCCTGCTGCCTTGTGGTATGGAGCTATTGCAGCACTCATGTCATCAAAGATGAGGTAGTGTCCATACTCCTTGCTGTGGTTGAGGATGTCAATCTTTTTGGCATAGTCATACAAGTCAGGGTTTGCCCCATTCTCTAAGGCTTTGAGGTCATGCTTGACCTTCTTATATTCTTTTTGGTATTTGAAATACTGCCCTTTGAGATTCTTGGCCTCGGTGCGCTCGTCGCCTTGTTTGAGAACTCGGTTCGCTAATGGGATGTTGCGCCATTCAAAGTCATAGTCTCCTGTAACCGTCTTGTATGATTTGTACACGTCTGATGGGAAAGAGTATGCTCCACCCATGAAACCTTTAATCACATACTCAAGCTTCGCAGGGTTCCAATCCCACCACCCCTGTGTTGCATCTGTGCCTCCAGTGACTTCATTTGACCATTCAGACAACCCTACTATCCAACCGCTGGTGTTGCTGAAAACCTTTTTGAATGAAGGCTCAAATTCGTCGTCATCGTATTTGTCTGGCTTATATACTGGAGATCCGCTCCAACTCTTGTTTGTCACATAGGCTTCCACAACAGGCTTTGCCAATGTTGGGATGAAGGCATTGAATCCTCCACCGCCCTCGAGCATGTCAATAGGCAGCAACTGGCTGAATTGGCCAGCATATTGCATTATGAGGTCCCATGTGCCGTAACGTTCGTTCCCGCTCGTCACACCATAGGTCAACTCGCCAAGGCCATAGATGGCCCTAAACTCGATAGGCAATGGTATGGCGATATAGGTGCCATGCACAAATTTCTCTGCCCATGTTCCTTTAAGCCACTTCTCTGCACCACCTATATAGATGCATATGTTGCTCCTTCTCACATACTCTGGCAGGTTGTAGTAGGCGTTCTTGTCGTCATCGTCGCCATCGCCTGCTCCCATGGCAGCTGCAATCATTGGAGCGAAGAATCCAAGGGCAAAAAACTTCGAGAACAATTGCGCCGCAGCTTTGACAGGATGGCGTTTTACAGCACGACCTGCATTCGCCATACCTTGGACACCTGCATTCCAGAAGATGAATAGGCTTCTTGCCCAACCACTGACAAATGCTGCTATGTTTCCAAGCCTTGTTTGACCATTGAGTTTAAAGGTCTTGCCGCCGCTTCCCTTCTTGTTGAAGTTCACCGAGATTTCTTTGGCATCATAGGCTGCACGAATAGGATCACGACCCATTTCGCGGCTGGTCACGAAGGCGGCAAATCTAGCACAATTCTCTATCGCACGGCCAAGCAACTCATATTGCTCGGCGACCGCATATGCTATCTTCTTGTGGAAGTTGCGACCGTTCATGGTGCTTAACTCTCTTTGGACTTTCTTCTTATAGTCTTTTAAGTCTTGAGCCATTGCGTAGCCTGTTTCACCACCATTCTCCATGAATTCCTTGAACATCTTCTCCATGGACTTGCTCTCGTCTAAAGTACCATTCTCCCACTTCCCAAGCAGTTTACGCATCTTTATAGGATTGGTCTTATAGTAGTTGACATTGAACTTGAGAGCATAGTTTGGATTTTCCTTCACCCACACCATGTTGTTTGAGTAAATCGAGTCACGCAGGAAATTGCTCACAACGAAGTCAGGTCTGTAAGTAGTTAATACCAAACTGAGATATCTGTTAACCTTCTCAAACCAATTTATGGCTGCATCCACATGACCTGCCGTTTTCACGTCTGGATTGGTGATACCGTTCAGCGCCTGGGCTGCCCTCGGGTTGCCGTTGATGGTCAGTACATAGGTCTGTCCGCGCATCTTTACCAACACCTGGTGTTCGCGCTCATTGCCAGGAATCACCTTATATGGGATGTTCGCTGCCTCGCGGCCATGCTTGTACTTGTCTGGCTCCTGCTGCGCGAGTTGTTGCATGTCGGCCTCAAACTGCTCGGTGATCTGCCCCACTTTGGCGGGTGATGCGTCAGCAGGAAGGTTTGGGAATACAGGCACCCACTCATCCTTGGTGGCATCATATTGCAGCCACAGCTCGCTGAGGCTCACCGCATCGCTTGGATGGTTGCGCACGAAGTTGAGGAAGGTCTGCTTCATCAAGTTGCGCTGTGCGGTCCTGATGCTGTCGTCGGCAAGCTTGCCTATCGTAGCGATAGGGTCATCGGCTTTTGATGTACGGCCATCGGCACCCTTCACTATGCTGCCTCCTGTCAATGGACCGTCCTTGCTTGTCAAATAGCCATATACCTCATCGCTGGTAGTTTCATCCCAACCACGCAAGGGAACATAAAAATCAAACATGCTTTTTATTTTCTCATAGTTTTCTCGACTCAGTATACCACTGGTAAACTGCTTTTCAAGGGATGCCTGAGTAGCGGCATTTATTCTCCTCCACAGCTCGGTGGTATCGTGCTGCGCTTCATAGTCGTCTACCATCTGCTGGGCCTTGGTTTCGGCGGCATGAACATCGTCCTCGCCGGTCAGGGCTGTGAGGCCCGAGTAGTCACGCTCGCGGTTCTCGGCATAGGCTTCCTGGTAGTCACCACCAGCTTCTGCTGTCTCCTTAGCGTCGCGATCTGCAAACACCTGGTTGCGCTCCAAGCCATGCTTGGCAAGCAAATAGTCAGTCAACTCTTCACGTTTCTTCTCGCGTTGGCTCTTTCTGCCCTTGCAAAGCTTACCAATCTCTTCCAACAATGGGCTCATAAAGTCGCGACTGTAAGCCGCTTGTTGGGATTGCCCAATAGAGCTCATCAAGTTCTCTCTTATATATGGATTCTCATACATTGGGATATCCTCAATCTTAGTCCACTTATCACCCATGATTGACTGCATAAGTTTCTTTAGGCCGAGCATTGAGTCTTGCATGGCTTCCACCCATTGCAATCTGCCGTTCTTCATCCATCGCTCATATTGGTCTCTCGCTATCGCCCTGTCCCTCGGCGTCACCGAGAACTGAATACCGTCCTCTTCGCTCTCACTCGTCGAGAACTGCACGTCGGCGTTGTCTGTGTATTGCGGTGCATTTGCGCCGTTCAAGAGCTCGTCCCGCTTGACGATATCCTCGGCCATCGAGAACACACCGTCCTCAATCTGACCTGCCTTCCACAGCACATAGCGGGCTTCGTTGTCGGTCATAGAGCCCTCAACACCATTCTCACGGAGTGCATTGCCAAGCGCATTCTTCACGGCGCGCCAATCTTCCTGTGGCACCTGGGCAAAGGCCTCGTCATCGGCAAGGCCCATCAGCCAAGCCTCGGTGGCGGCACCAAAGTCATTGCCGCGGTTGCGCATCGCGTCCTCCACAATCCCGCGTCTCGTCTCGTTGCTCACACCGCTGAACACCTTCCCAAGCAAGTCATTATAAACCCGCTCGTCATCCTTCAAAGCATCCACAGCAGCACTCGTCGAGAGCCTCACTGCCTCGGCATTCCTTGCCTTGGCTTCAGCGACCTTGGCGCGCTTCTGTTTCTTGTTGCTGCGATTATCCTTTTCGGGATGGATATCATAATAACGGTCACTCCAGTCATCAACAAGCGTGTTCGAGAACATCACCTCGTTGTCCTCGCCTTCTTCTGCACCTTCAACGGTGGCGGCCTTCATGCGCTCCACCATCGACTCCTCGGCAGCAGTCAGCTTTATCTTGCCGTTCTGCACACCGGCAGCCAGGGCGGCATCATACTCGTCCATAATCTTCTTCAGGGGCTTGTCATAGTCGGCAGCGGCAAAGCCACTCTCGGTTCTTGTCGACAGTCTTTCAAACACCTTCTGCGCGATTTCGTCGGCAGCCTTGTCGTCGGCAACCGTGGTCACATGGAACTCCTTGTGGGTCTCGCGTGGATCAACGAGGGAAGTCTCAAAGTTGTCACCGTCCACTGGGTCGAGCCACTGGTACTTGCCGTTGCGGTCATACATGCGGCGGTCGATGAGCAGCTTCCAATAACCTGGGTCATGAACGAAGTTGCCCTGGTTTTGTTTCTCCACATCTGCTGTCTTCCAATTGCCTGAGAACTTGGGCTTGTATCCCATGCGACGGCAGTACTCGACATAGCGTTGGCCGTTAATGTCGGCATCTTTTATGTCGGCTGGTTTGCCCTTGTCGTCGGTCTCCTGCCAATATTCATATGGGTAGATATATGTGTTGTCGCCACTGGTCATCTTCTGACCAGGGGTGTTGCTCACTCGGTCATACACCTGCTTCAGGAACTCGTCGCCCTCGATGATTCTGCGCGCCTCTTCCACATTGATGCGCTTGGGGTGTTGCTCCTGCCACTCGGCATCGCCCTCATGTTGGCTGCTGTCGCGCCAATCTATCAGACCATCATGCAGCTCAATGGTGTGAACTGCTGGCTTGTAGGCTTTGTTCGCCTTGGTGCGTGCATCGTCAATCTCCTTCTTCTCGGCTTTGCCTTCGGGACTCTTTTTGTACTCTGGGCTCTTGGCCTTCCACTGCTCGTTGCGAGCATTGAGTTCGTCCACTGTGGTCTGCATATTGTTGACAATGTCAACGGCTTCTTGGTACTGTTCTTCAGTAGGCATGGCTTCAAAGATGCTGCCGTCAAAGATCAACCCACGCAACGCGCGGTACATGTATTGGCTCTCGGTGATTACATCGCCGTTGCTGTCCACCTCCATGCCGCTCTTCCACTTGTTTTGCTCGGCCCATTGGCGGCCCTCTTCCCACAAATCACGCAGGCGTTGGGTAACCTCTGGCAGCTTCTTGGTGTCCTTGTTGCGCTCTAGCATGTTCTTCTCTTCCTGCATCGCTGTGTAGTCCAAGCGGTCGGTCATATGCTGACCCAGGATTTCGAGCATCTCGTTGAGGATATGGTTGTGGGCTCCGCTGGCGTGCCATGGGATGATGAAGAACACGGCGGGGTCGGCCATGGCGGCACGCACATGCAGGTCGTTCATACCCACAAGGATGTTGCCGGCACGGTCAAGTTCGCTGTTCAGTTGGAACAGACCTTTCTTCCTCTCGCCGTTGTGCTCGTTGCCGAAAGGATCTACACCCACCACATCGTCATATACCAACACATACTTTCTGCCGTCCTCGGCTTGGTACACATGGGAATCCTTGGCGGCTATGATGCGTTTGCGCTTCCTTGGTCTCTTGCCCACTCTGGGCTCGTTCACATAGTCATACCTGTCTTTCTTGAGCCACAGCTCTCCGTCACGCTCATAGCACTCGCTGTCCTTCACTTCTTCCCATCCGTTGTCCTTCGCCATCAGCGAACCGTTTACGTAGGCTCCCATCTGGGCAGCGAGCTTGATACCTTCAAGCTGCTTCGAGTAGGTCTGCATCGCTCCACCGAGCAACTGCAACTGCATGATGTTGATGGCGATGTCGGGGCTCAGTCGCTCGATGTTGTCGCTCCATGACCACATGCGTTGGCCACCTCGCAAGGTCTGCTGTTGGGCATACTCCGAAGCGGCCTTGAAACGGTCAGAAGCTTTCTTCCTGAGTTTCTTCCTCTCTTTCTCGTTAGGTGCTTTGAGCACTTCCTCATACACATTGCTGTAGGTGTTCAGGTTGCTCTTGTTGATCCCCAAACCGCTCACCACCTCACCGAGTCGGTTGTCGCTTGGGAAGCTTATCTCCTTGCCAGCAGCACTTCCACCGCTCTTGCGCAGGCGTTGGATGGCTGGGTAGTTCAATATTGTGTTAGCGGTCAAGCGCAGGTCGAGCGCGTTCTTCTTGAAGTCGTCCATATCCTCAGGAATCTTCGCGTCCTCACGCATCGTCCACTTACCATCCTTCTCCTGGATGGCGAAGGTCTTGATCCAATTAGTAAGCGATTGGCGGGCTATGATGTTGACGGCTGCCTTATATTGGGCATCGATAACCCTCAACTCCTCGAGAATCTCTTTCTTGCGAGCCTCGCTGGTGAACTTGCTAGTGAGCAGGAAGCTCAATGCGTTCACGCGGTCCTCATAGTATACGGTGATGTCGTTCGCCTCGTCAAGCTGTTTCTTGAAGCGCTTGGCTTGCTCTTTCTCGGCATCGGTACATTTCTGCTTGCTGTCGGGATTCATTGTGCGGTCGAGGCGGTTCAACTCGTCTCTCCACTGCTTCAGCGTCCATGGGTTCTTGCCGCCAGGCAGGTGGTCGCCATATTCTTCCATGCCGGTGATGGCGGCACTGGCATATTTGCCGTTGCGGATGTAACGAGTGAACACATAGCACACAGGGCAGGGCACTTGGTAGCCGTCCTCATGGGTGTCACGGTATATCTCCACAATCTCGCTCGGGGTAGCACCACGGCCTTCACGCAGCTGCAAGGCGCTGATGCTCTTGATTACAGCCTCGTTCTTCTTGCACACCTTGGTGATGTCCATACTGTATGAGTACTGAGCATCGCCGTTGGCAGCCACTGCTCTGAACACCGATTCACCTAACCATTCCCAATTCTCCATCACGGTGTCGGCACCACCATTCTCTGCACTTCCGCACTTCAAGAACAGGTTTATCATGTCGGCATAGTTCTGGTAAATCTTGGCAGCTTGCTCGTCCGTGATGTTCTTGGCATCGCGGGCATCATTGATGAGCATCTGGAGCACGGTGGCCTCATTGCCTTCCATGTCGCCTTCTCGCAGGTCCTCGGCAGTGATGGGATTCTTGGCGCTGTACTCCTTGCCGTTGTATTTGGCAACGAGGTTGCCCTCATCGTCCACCAATGGTTCCTTGGTCACCTTGCCGTCTTTGTCGGTAACCTCACGGCTTACCTCAAGGCCGCCACCCTCCATGATGGAGGTTGTCGACATCAGGGTGCTGCCGCCGTTATCTTCACCGGCAAGTGCCAATCGGTCGAGCTCATCGGCCACATCCTGGTTGAGCATCTGTTTGTCCATCTCGGTGAGATTGCGATGGCTGGCAGCAAGAAGGTCCAAGGCATCGCGGTCGCTTAACCTCATGCGCTTGTTAATCACCTTAATCTTGCGCAGGGCATCACGCACAGCTTTAATTATCTTGTCAAGAATGCTGCGGTCTACTCCCCATTCTGCTTGGTGGGCCATGTACTCGTCGGCAGCCTCACGCTTCAGCGCGTCGGTCATCAAGTCATCAAGGCTCTTGCCTTCTTTCCTGTACTTTTTCTTTATCTCCTCATAGGGTTCCTGGCCATACTTGTTCTGCAACACATAGTCACGATATTTGCGCTTCTCGCCTGTAGGCATGATCTCGTTCCACACCTTGTCGCACAGGTCGTTGAATGTCTGGATGCCGTTCTGTGCGTTTTGGAACAACGCACGCAGTCCACCATGGGCCACAGCCTCATGCAGGAAGGTGCGCTCCAATCGCCACATTCCACCGTTGGCGGCGATGTCGGGAAGGTATAACACAATCTCGTTTATCTCGCCATTTGCGGTCTCCTTGTGATAGAAGAATCCATTTACATAACTCTTCTTTTTACCTGTTCCGCGAGCGGTCTCAAAGGCCTTGCGATAGCGTGCGGGAATCTCTTCAAGGCTTCTGCATATTCTCACTGGGATACCGCAACTCTCTGCCAACTCCTCGGCGCGGTTCTCGAGGGCTTCCATCCTCGCGCGCTCTATCCTCTCATCAGGAGTCTCCTCACTCTCGGCAGCAGGAGCAGTCTCTTCTCCACTCTCCCCTTCGTTTGTTTGTGTGTTCGAAGGTTCGCCACTCTCGTTAGCACTCAGCATGCTACTTTCTTCCTGTGGCGCAGGTGCTTGTGTTTCACCAACGGTCTCTTGTGGAGCAGCAGGAGCAGCGGTCTCTCCACTCGCAGCGCTTTCCTCTGCACTTCTATTAGCCGCATCCTCAACATCCTTGACTCTCTTCCAATAGTCAACTGCGTTTTGTGCCTGGGCTGCCTGTGCCTCGGCATCACGCAAAGCGTCGGCGAGTCGTTGCTCCTCGGCCATGTCGGCATCAATGTTGTCAATGTCGATATCCTTGGCTTGGTGTTTCTCCAGAGCACGGCGGGCTTTAGCGACAGCCTCGTTGGCGGCTGCTGCCTCTGCCTCACGTTTGGCGATGGCGGCATTCACCACCTTGTCGGCACGTTCCTTCGACAATCCACGCTCATTATATATATTGTGGTGCGCCCTCTCTGGAGTGGCGGCGCTGTAGTCGGTCTTACCATCCACCATGGGGATGGGAGTGTTGTTGTCGCTCACGATTCCTGTCGATGGGGTAGGGCTCTGCTGTGGTGCCTCAGGAGCAGCAGGAGTAGCAGGAGCATTCGCGGTGGTCTCGTTTTGCGGTGCAAGAGCTCCATTCTCTTCACTAGACTGTGGCTGTGCCACCATCTTGTCGAGCTCCTCAGGAGTCACATCAATAACCATATTTCCATCAATAGGAGCGTCAAGTTGAAGCCTCAACTTCCCATCGGGAGTCACATTGCTGATAAAGCCTGTGATCTGCTGCCCGCCCACATTCAGCACCACGTCATCGTCCTGCTCATAGTGTCCAGGAGTAGTGGCCGCCTGTGGGGTAGGAGTGTTGTCTTGTGCAACTTGAGCCTGTGGAGCAACCTGAGCTTGACCTTGAGCAGCAGCCTGAGTTTGTGATTGAGCGGTAGCAGCAGCCGCGGCGGCCTCGTTCTGCGCCGTAAGAGCGGCGTTCACCTGGTCGGGTGTTACATCACCCATCATGTAGCGCCATTGGCTGTTGAACACCTCAGGCTGCTGTGCCCAATATTCCTTGTTGCTCTCGCGTTGCTCAGGGTTGTTCTCACCCATCAAGTCATTGAGCACATCCATAGCGTCAGCAGGTGGAGTTTGTCCCCATGTCTCGTTCAGTGTCTGACGAGCCTCGGCATCCTCAATGCCCATGGCATCAAGCACACCATCATAGTTCCCAACAGCACCGGCACCATCAGCGCCCTCGCCACCTTGCTCCACATCTTCATCCACCACAGCATCATCCGTTGCGGTCGCATCAGTGGTATCTGCAAGGCCTTGGGTTATGGCATCATTTGCCACTTGTTTCTGCTCGTCGGGGATTTCTACCTCCTCGACAGTCTCAATGTCTTTAGCGGTGATCATGCTGGTGTTGTTGTCCTCGTCCACAACAATAAGGTCGTTGGTGTCGCTGGTAACCTTTCCTTGGCTGTCCTGCTCCACATTGCCACCAGTAACATACACTCGCTTACCATTCTTCAGCACTACAGGGTGGATCATGTTGTCTCCACCAGTGCCGTCCTCGTTCTTCTTGTTGGTGCGTTGGTCGATGCCACTCTCCACGTCGGCACGAATCGAGGCCTCGTCATCGACCAAACGAGCCTGTGCGCCTTCATATGTGGCCTTGGCATTAAGGTAGTCAAAGAGCTGCTGCTTCTCCTGCTCACTCCAGTTGGGGTTGTTGGCGGCCCACTCATACACATATGCGGGCTCCTCGTCAATCATCTGGAGCATTTCGGGTGGTATCCATGCAACACCTTGCTTGGCGCGCTCATATGCCCCATTGGCATCGCTTATAGCTTGGTAGTTCTCCATGTTGTAGCCGCGGCCGTACATCTCCTTGAGCTGACCCTCGGCAGGTGTGTCTGGAGTCTTCTTGGGCTCGCCTGCCTCAATGCCTTTCAGCGCATATACAGCACCGGCATATTTGATGGCGGCTTCACGTTGGCGGGCATTGTACTTCTTGCTCCTGGCGATGTCAACCATCAGCTGCTGCACCTGCTCGTCGCTGCCGTTCCTTATCGAAGCTGCGATGCTGCCCCAGTCCAAACCGCGGAATGCGCGTTTCGCGATCTCGTCGGCACGGTCAATGTCCTTCTTGGCACGATACTTCGGCGTGCGGTAACCAATAACATTCGCCGTACCAAAGGCAAGGCTCATGAATTTACAGCTTGCATAGGTGCGCCAATTCTGCTTAAAGTTGAACACGCTGTTTGGGTCATCGGGGCTGTTGAAGTTTTGGTCTCCCACAAAGGCTGCATTATATATATTGTTTGCAACCTCCTCGCAGTACTCGCCGAAGCTGCCATTATAGTGGATTTGCTTACGGAAATCTTGTGTGAAACGATACCAATCACTTCCTTTCAGGCTGTCAAGGAATTCCCTTGCATTTCCCATTCCAAACTTCTTGAAAGTTTTGTTGCTTGCCTTTCTGTAGAAATTATTGATAAACTTGATTCCTGGGTCAAAGAGTCTATCGCCGAGGAATTCCGATGCATTCTCACCAAATTGTCTCTTTGCGGATGTTATTGTTGAGGTGAAGAAATCTTCTATGTCGTCAAAGCCTGTCACCTCCATGCGACCTGTCTTTGGATTGTATCTCCCCTTAACTTGACCCGTGGCACCCTCATAAGCTCCTGCTGGAACCTTGGCAATACCAGGCCCGAAAGTCTGTCCAAGGCCTTTGTTCGCAACCGAAATTGCCTCGTCAAGCACCTTGCCGCCAACTTTAGCACCTTTCTGAATTACCTTGCCAATTTTAGAGCTTCCAACTTTTTCAAAAGATCTGCCAAGTTTCTTAAGGGTTCCCTCTATAATGCTCTTCATGCCTATACGCTCAAGCAACTGCACAACTTTCTTTTTGCCGAGTTTTTTGATGGCCGTACCCATCGCTCTCACAGCGGCATCAGTTGCAGCGCCAGCACCTGTCATCATCTCTACAATAAACTCCAGAGCATAGCCAGTTGTCTGGCCTGCCTCATAACCAGTTGTCAGATAGTCTTTGAAGAACTCTTCACTCGCAGTCTTGAGGAGCATTTGATCTAGCAACAATTGCTCTGCTTTGGTAAGTTGCTTGCCTTCGCCCCACTTCTTGGCTACGTTGTACATGTTCGCATTGTCATGGAGATCAGAAACACCAAATGTCCATGTACGCCAATCAAACGCAGAGTTTGCGAAACCACGGGTCAAAGCACCAACTTCTCCTGAGAGGCTGAAACCACCATTGCTCTTCATGCCCTCGTTGATAATGTTGCGTGCGTCTTTGCTCAGGTTTTGAGCTGTAGTAATTAAACTGAGTGTATCATCGCCCGTCTCGGCTGAATACATCCCAAGCCTATCATGTTCCCAACCTCCCCAATTTCTGTTTGCGCTCCATTTATTGACGCGTTCCTGCCATGCTTCGAGTTCCTTCTCATACTCGGCATCCATCCTGTCGAGCTCGCCGCCGTAATATTGCGCCATCACGTCTTTCTCGTCCGGCGCAAGGGCATGCTTGTTCTCGCCCTTCTCAAGCGACTGACGGAAGTCGTCGAGCACCTCGTCGATGTTCTCCTTCCATGAGCGGTTATTCTTGCTAGCGCGGTACAGGGTGTAGGCATAGAACTTGCTCTCGATGTTCGGGTCTTGCATCAGGTAGTCTATGTAGCCGTCAGCGGTCATGTTGGCGTTCATGCCCATCTTCTGGTCGTTCTGAATCTTATCCACAAGCTTCTGCCATCCGAACACATACAATGGGTTTTGGTCAAGGTTGGTGCCCTGCTTCTCATAGAATCGCAGGTCGTCCTGGTTCACGCGGGCCTTGTTCAGTTCATAGTCGGCATGGCCGCGGTTGGCAAGCATCTCCTTCTTGGAGTTATAATTAAGCGAACGAGCTGTCAACTCATAGTCGATGTCGTTGAGGTCGATAGCATCTTGCAAGCTTTCAGGTGACGAGGTGAAGCCATTGCTGTATTTACCTAAGATCTCATTACGTTTGGCTTTCAGTTGGTCAACCGACATATTGCTGTGGTCGCTGGCCTTCATACCCAAGTCGATGGCTTGAGCAATGTGGTTGTCAAGAGGGGTGCGATATTTAAGTGTACCATCTAACCAGATGGACGAACCAGGCAAGAACAATCGGTTTCTGTCATCTATATACTTAGGTCTCCATGTCCCACCACTGGCACCAATAACACGGCCTTCCTCATCAACCATGTTGTTGCCCTGGAGTTCGCTTATGTTTGTGGTATCCTGAGCTTGGGAGTACCCTGGATAGGTATAATATTTCTCTCCAGTAGTGGGGTCGGTCTTGAGTATCCCTGTGTATTTGTTGTAACCTATATTTGATTTCCTACTAGATGATGTGCTTGCGCCACCACCACCCGAAGAACCACCACCAAAGATTGTCGACTTCTCAGGTTCATTCTGCTTATCATCACCCACAGCGGCATCCTGCTGCTCCTGAACCTCGGCAGCCTTCTTCTGGCGGCGGGTCTCTAGATCACTCCTCAAGTCCTCGAGGCTGATGTTCTTGTCGGCACCTTCCTGAAGCCCATAGGCGATGTTCTGCGCATAGCTGCCAGGCTCGACACCGCCAGCCACGCCGCCCATCACTGTGCCCTGCACATCATTGAGCTTCATGCCGCCGTTCTCCCCATTGGGTGCGGTTGTCTCCTTCTGCACAGGTTGCAGCCCTATGCGTGCTGCGAAGTCCTCATAGGTAGGAGATTCCAAATAACCTTTGCTGTGAAGGTCCTTCCAGAGTTTATAACGGTTGTTGTAGCCTTCTTCACCAGGGGCAAAAAAGAATTTGTCAAATGTATCTTTATCCTTCTGGAAATAACCTTTCTTATGGAGGTCTTCCCACATTGCGTCGACTACGAGTTGGTTGTTGTCTTCCATTATATTGTGATGAAATATTTTCTACTGTTGGTTGTTTTGAGGGTTGTATTATAAGCCCCAGTTGTTGGTTCCAAGGTTAGAAGCTCTTCGCTGTGGTCGCGTATTCCTGCGATTGTTGCTCCGAGTGTTGCCGCGATGCGTGTTTCCACGGCTATTTCGTCTGTGATGTCTGCCACCACCGCTGCTGCTTCTGCTTGATCCACCAGAACCTCCGCTGGCATACTTGCCCGCTTGTGCATTGTTCTTATTGATTTGAGAGTCCTTCAGCTTCTCTTCAAGCTCAAGAATCTTGTCTTTATATTTCTTTGTCTCCTCGGCTTGCTCAGACTTGAATTGCTTGTACCAGGTCTTATACTGCTGGTCGTTGGCGAGCTTCGCTTGGTGCATCATGGTGAGCGACTTGCGGTAGCTGTTCAAGTCCTCGGCGGCGGCATCCTTGCGGTCCTGCTCACGCAGTGCAAGCTCAGCCTCGCGCTGCTGCTGTAGGTATTTCAGGCGCTTGGCCAAGTTAGCCTCGCGTTCCTTGCGCTTTTTTTCAACGGTTTCCATTTGAGCCTTGCTCAAACTTTTGCTCTGGTCGGCACTTGGACTGCCTTTGGTCGTAAAGTACAAGTTGCTCAACGCACTCACTCCATCACCTATGGCACTGAACAGCGCGTCGCGTCGCTCCTTCTTCTCCCTGGCCTTGCGCTCCTCATCGCTCTCTGGACGGTTTAGAGCACTTATGATGCGGTCATACTCCATCACCTCTGGACGGCCACGATACACACCATTCAGCTTGGTTGTGGGCTGCACATTTTTACTCACACCAGCAGGACCAATATTGCTTTGGCTTGGGCTCTTACCAGAGATGGTGCCTGTCTGCCCGAACTCCTTCACTTGGTCATAAGTCATCGTAGGAACATCCTTGTCCTGACCATACATGCGGCTGCCGGCATCGTTATATTGTTTCCACTCCTCGTCGCTCATGGGAGTCTTCTGCTCGGCAGTAGGCTCGGCGATGGGATTGGCAAGGCGCTCGCCCTTGAACTTGAATTCCTCCTGTTGGTCGCCTTCAACTTTCTTCTGCGTCTGTTTTGTTGCCATAGTATTATTATTTTTTCTTGCCAAACAATCTTATATCATTCAATCCGCTATTAGAAGCAATACCGCTAGCCGCATCGCTCACACCATTCACTGCATTGATGATGTTGTTTGCCTTTTGCTCTGTCAGTTTGTTCAGCTTCTCGTTGATGCTGTCCTTCTTCGTCATGTACTGATTCTCGATGCTGTCCTTGCGGTT
>Ga0247611_10006622_pt1 | contig 14781 bp, 12 predicted proteins | sample 177DNAGHGhighgp2_FD_192422 | JGI IMG/M metagenome (GOLD analysis project Ga0247611, IMG submission 192422) | Sheep rumen microbial communities from Palmerston North, Manawatu-Wanganui, New Zealand - 1770 DNA GHGhigh gp2 | ecosystem: Host-associated > Mammals > Digestive system > Stomach > Rumen...
TTTCATACCATGACTCATTCCATAATCCATAAGATGAGCCACACCATCGATATTTGACTTGATAACTTCCACTGGCTTCTGAGCAAAGAAGTTTGGACTGGCATTGCTAGCGGCATGAATGATATAGTCGAAATGGATATCACTCTGCAAAGGCTGCATTACGTCATATCTCAAAAAGTGAAAAGCTGGATTATCTGCAAAGTCCTTAAAACGAGATCTTGCCCGCTCTTCATTGCGCCCAGAAGCATAGACATGATAATCCCGATTCGGATTCATCATCAGTGTCTCAACTAGACAACCACCGATCAGCCCCGTAGCTCCTGTCACCAAGATATTAGCCCCAGAGAGTTTCTCCCAAGGTAAATTTTGATCAAAGATCTGTAAAATATCTTCTTTGTATGAACTCATTTCAACCAAGAGTCTTTAGAAGTATGCATAAGGGCCTTGATCATCTCAAGATCCTCAACAGTGGTAATTTTGATATTCTTCTCAGAACCTGGCACAATGTGCATTATACGCTGAGGCCCTAACTCTGCTATGAGGGTACAAGAAGCTACGGAGTTAGTAATTCCTTTCTCCTTAGCCTCTTCATGGGCAGCAATAATATTACCTAAGCGGAATGTCTGTGGAGTCTGCGTACGGATTAGCCTGTCACGAGGAATACTCTTATTAGTTGTAAAACCATCCTCACTCTCAAGGATCGCCTCTCGACACTGAATGCCCGTAATAGCATAGCCATAAGCCTTACAGATTGCTATATTCGAGGAAATAATCTCTTGCGATAGCAACGGACGAACAGAATCGTGAATCAGAACCAAGTCATCATCATTACAACCAGCTTCCTTCAGTCCATAAATGCCGTTGTGGATAGATTCCATTCCTGTATCACCACCAGGAAAAATCCATTTCAATTTGTCAATACTAAACTGGTTAGCATACGACTGCAAAACCGTTTCCCAACCCTTCAGGCAAACTACAGCAATCCCGTCAATATCAGGATGCTGTTGAAAAGCCTTCATTGTCCACACAATGATAGGAGCACCATCAACATGCATAAACTGTTTAGGAATATCCTGTCCCATTCTATTGCCGGAACCTCCAGCTATTAATAATCCTATATTCATAATGCTTTATTTAAATCTTCGTTACTTTTTAATACTTATAATTATACAGAAAACAGATGTTTACCATCATAACAATATATTTCTTTGAAATGCTTCATCAGATATGGGATATTAGCAATTCTTCCAAAAATCGTGTTACGTCTTTTAAGCATTCTATCAAATATATCCAAAAGCTTTATCTGCTTTATAGACAAAGATGAAACTCTCTTTCTAATATTCTCAATGAAAACAAGTCTATCTGGCACAGAATGGTTGACCAATACTGCCCCTACAAAAAGTCTTGCTGGAGATAGTTTCATATTTGCAGATGTTACAGCTTGCTGAAAGCGCCTATATCGCATCACTGGAACATCTACATACGCTATTCCACCTGTAAAGCAAGCCAGACCAGCAAACCAACTATCATGAAAATTAGCGCCATCAGGGATGGGCAATGCTATATCAAAGAAAGATTTCTTAATCATCATTGAGGCCCCTTGAAAAGTGCTCCTTCCCAAGAAGATATGATGCGCTAGACCTTCATCGGACGATGGAACATAGTCCATTTTAAAATAATCATACTTAGCGGGCAGTTCTTTATTGTTTTCATCAACAAAAATTGGTCTAGCACAAGATAACATAACTTTACCATTAATTGCATTTTTAAGTATTTCCAAATGATTAGGAAACCAAATGTCATCTTGGTCAGATAATGCAATATAATCACCTTTACATAGACCTATGACTTTTTCAAAGTTACGTTTAAAACCAAGATTTTTGTCATTCCTTAGAGCTGTTATTCGACTATCCTTTGATGCATATTCCTGCAATAATTCAAAGGTATTATCTGAAGAGCAATCATCACAAATAATCAATTCAAAATCTTGAATTGTTTGATTCAGTATAGATTCTATTTGTTCTTTTAAGTATTGAGCACCATTATAGGTGGTCATTGCTATTGAAATCATAAACAGATTAAATTAAACTTCTATTAAATTCTTCAGTAATTCCACTTGTTTCTGAAGATTATTCTCTGGATAGAGTTTTTCAACTTCACAAAAAGGAATACGCTTTCCCTTCATTTCCCGACAAAATGCAGAAACTTTCTCTACAGCATTCTCTTCGCCATTCTTTATGTTTAAACCCAAAGGATACTTTTTAATCATTTCGAATTGAGAGTCCTCTGTGAAATAGAAATTAATGATTGGCTTCCCTGTAGACAGCAGTTCTAATGTCTTACTTGGAGCCTGCAATGTACTTACATTCCCTATATTTACTAATATATCATACTTTGACTTAATCAACTCTTCGTATTCTGAATGAGACACATAGAAATAGCGATTAATATTATCTGATACATATCTTTTTATGATATCCTCGCACTCATTTCTTGCTGTATATAAGTCAAAGATTATGTCTTCTACCCTTGATAAAGTTGAGAGGGCAAATTCGGGGTTACGTATTTGTTTATAAAGCATACCGGCAAAAATCAAACTACATTTACCATCGTTTGACAAATCTCCTTTTGTCCTTCCAGATAATCCATGGTTCAGAGGGAAATATATGGGATAGACTTTCTCTTTGTCTATCACAAAATTATTTGGTATAAACTTGTACAACTCAGTAGTAAACATACAATAATCTGCCATATTGTATATTCGTTGCTCCATTTCCAAATTTTTTCTTTTCCAGAAAGGCTTAAACAAGCGTTTTTTATAGTATGCATAGTTTTCTGAATATGGATCAGTAATAAATGAAATCCATTTTACAGAGGGGTTCTCTATTTTGTATTTCATCACAGCCATCTGAGTAACATAATAATCTGAAACGGCTATAATCGTATCAAAATTGTATTCCTTATGTAACTCTTGTAACTTTTTATAATAGGCATTAACTTCCCATTTTTTTGAAGAAGGAAATGTGTACTGAGATTGAATTATCATACTTAACCTAACAATATTATATAGCATTCGGTTCAAAACCACATACTTTCCCTTTTTAATATTATATAAACTATACTGATGTATTTTATGTCTAAAACTTGAAATATAATATATATCAAATTCCTTAGATGGTTCAAAATGGCTCTCTTCCGTCTTTGTAATTATATGAAAAGTATATTCCTTTTTTAACTCCTCTATATATTTACTAATAACTGCAGAAGGTCCCCCCATCGTGGGATAGTACATATTTGAAATAACCGCAATATGTCTCATAAATAAAAACTCTTAATATAATCGTATATCATAAGTGGCATATTCAGAAAAGATTGTATGGAAATGCATATAATACTTTCCATAAATATCAGAAATGAAATGACCTTCATAGTCTCTAACCAATAGCAAACAAAACAATACTAAAACCACATATCTAATGGCTGTATTTCTTTCTTTTCGCAACAATAGAGGTAAAGCTATTATTATTACCATTGAATAAATCCAAGAAGCCCTAATAGCCATTGGCACCAGTTCACCAAATGGAATAAATAGAACGCCAAAAGTCACTTCAACAGCAAAATTTTTGGAGGAGTTAGAATCAGGAAGATATTTAATGGTTCTAACCAATAATAAAATATACAAAACATATCTCAATATCATTTTAGGATTAATGCGATACTCTTCGCTTAAGTCATCTAGATAACTATCCCCATATTTCATATCACTCTCTTCAAACAATTCTATGAGAACATTTATGATGTCATCCATCTTTATTGTAATAAAAAATATCAAAAATAATCCTATCCCTACAAAACTCAATAACATTTTTCGGCTATATGTTCTTTTAGACATAAAGGGAATAATGGCAAGTGGTATCAGCAACAGACCTACTTTATGAATAGATACACTAAAAATAACAATTAATAAAAATTGTAACCATTTACGTTTATATATTAACTCCATTGCATAAAAGCCCAATACCTGAACCAAAAATTGTCGCATCATAGATAATCCTATCAACATAAAATAAGGATTAAAAAGATAAATAAACAACGCCAACCAATAGTAATTTGGAGATACGTAACGACGTATCAAGTCATAAAGCATCAAGTGTTCAATTGCAGTGAGAAAAAAAACGAAAGTTGAAAAGCCCAAAGGCTTGAATAATTTATTCAACAAAAGCCACCCAGGGTCAGGATCTTCACTCTCTTTATAATACGAACCATGATTAAAAAAGTATTCATAATTGAAGAAATCATTACCATAACCATACCTGATTCCCAGTACTGAGATTAACAATATAAATGCCCATGCCAACAAGTATCGATGTTTCTCGAACCTTGCCAAATAAGACATAAAGACGACTATAATGTTGAGAACAGTAATAACAATCATTTTCTGTCAATCTTTTACAATGTATCAAGGACAGAGCATAAAACATTGGAGTTCCGCTCCCTATTGAATTTCTCCACAATAAACTCTGATGATTCAGCTAATTTACTTTTTATCTCTGTATAATTCTCGTCTAATTCCAGTATTTTATCTGCAAAGACAGTCATATTGTTCATTGGGAACAAGTTTGCAAGTTCACCATTCAAAGAATATTCCAATGACTCTTCCGTTTCTGCAGCTACGCATGGTAATTGCAGACATATCGCCTCAGCCATGGCTAAATTCGCATGAGGCATTGTGAAATAACTCAGCATACAATATGCCTGCTCAAAGATATGACGAATATAGTATGTACTCGGAATGCAAACAATACGGCTGTCATTTTGGATAATAGACTTCACTTTATACTCGTAGGAAGGAATTCCAAGCTTATTTAGGATGAACTTCGCTTTACCTTTCCATCCCTTTAATGAGATATTCTTTTCAATACCGAGAATAAGAAGGCGACTATCATTTCCTTTTATCTTATCCGAAAAAGTCTTAACGACCTCATAAGCTCCTTTTATCCCTTGCATTCCCCCAGTATACAAATAAACCTTCTTTTGAGTAACATCCTCGCCAAAAATCTCATTGAAAGGTCTATACTCATAACGTTCCGAAAAATCTATCCAGTCGTACACTATGGTGGTTTTGGTTAAATAAGGAGAGATCATCCGTGCACTATATTCATTAATAGCAATAATTCTGTCTGCACGGCACAGTATTTCTTGCTGAATGTATCTAAATTGTTTCTGATGTTGACTACTAGGCCAATGCTCCCTGATATGTATAACACTTTTTATTCCGAGTTTTTGGGTTATTCTTAAATATGGGAACAAAAAAGTATTATTAAAATATACGATATCTGGTAGACAACTCCTGACAACTTGTTCAAAATCACTTATAGTTAGATATAATTTGGAAATTGATAAAAGGATACGTATCCTATATAAAGACTTGTTATATGGATATATGGTCAATGACGGACAAAATAAAACTTTAACATTCAACTTCTTAAGTTCTTCTACTAATGGACCATCATCTTTTAATAACACCACTGGCTGAAACTTCTTCCTATCCAACTCTTTAATAATATTCAAAAGACAATAACTAGCACCACCAACAACAGAAACATGGTGTACAAAAAGTATTTTTTTCTTCATTCTTTTCAAATCAAATCTTCTATTTATAAAGAGCCTTTTCCAGAAAAGTCTTACTTGCATTACGCATTGAATCAATGCTCTTCTCCACTTCTGTGAAGATAATTACATCATCCAATGCATCATTCGATATTTTCAGAAACCTTTTTTCCAAACCAGGAATCTCCTTCAAACTATCCATCCTGGCATTGCCACGATACGTGTTATAAAAAGTATAGAATTGCTTCTGGAATATTAGCGAGAACACAGAACCATGATAACTATCGGTTATGACATACTGTGCATCACGGAAATTAGCCAGCCACTTTTCTATTGTGTCGTCTGCTGTCACTTTATCTGCTGTCTGATATCGAACTTTACAACCTTGTTGCTTCGCCACAAACTCTGCCATCTTGCGTTTTTCATCCGTCATATCCAGTATATAAGCGAACACAAATGGCTCCTTACTCTCCGGCACATTCTTGCATATCTCAATATAATCTTCCTTCTTCAGCAGCATCGTGGGGTCAAGCACCCACTGTGCATCCGTGCCAAGGTTGTTTTTTACCAACTGCACTGATGATTTCTCGCGTACCGACACAGCTGTGAATTTCTTAATTAATTCACGCAACTGAATTGTTACATCTTCCTTATATGGCCATTTATCCAATGCCACTGAAGGTGCATACGCAATGCGTAATATATCACTATCACCAGTAAAACCCAGAAAATAGTATTTCACGGCATCGTACATCACCGGTCGCCATATTTGGTCACTACCCACAACAAGAGCCTCTATACCATACCTTCTCACGTCATCCATGTTCAAGTTAGGAAGATATTCGGTAACGTTGATATGCTCATCTACGAATCGTTCCATTCCACTTACACTCTTTTTCCAAGGGCCTATTGTAAGCGGCATTTCATACTTGCCTCCAATGAATTTATGGACTACAAAGCGCAGAGCCTGCATGGGGAACACCTTTGTCCAATAATGCAATGATGACATTCCCTGATACATCACAGGAAATCTCAGTGTTATTGGTTCATGCCCCATTCTTATCAGAACCTGTTGCAAAGCCCAGTTCTGGAGCGTTCCTCCATAGTTGGCACACAGCGGCATTGTAATGATTCCTATCTTCATTTTGTTACATCTGCATCTTTCAGTACAACTTCAGTGAACTTCTTTGCACCAGCAGCGTTTAGTATAAACGAATTCTGAAATTCAGACACTCCAAAGCGCTCGTCAGCGAAATAGTCTAAAAACTTTGCCTTCTCGCCAACTCCTTCCTTCACAAAATCGCCAATATACACTTTTCTCATCTCGGGTGTAATTAGCTTCCTTAGGGCTTCACTCACTGGAGGCATCACCAACACTGGTCTGAGTTCTCGAACTAAGCAGTAATCCACAATCTCGCCAAGTATCTTTGCCCCATCATGATATGCATCTTGATTCACCAGTGACAAAGGGTTAGAAAAGCGGATCATACTGAACTCCTTTCGCCAACTCTCCATCCGCATCTTAGCATCTGCAGCAAAATTACCAACCTCTAAATTTGTTGTTTTAGGCTTTCTCACTATCAGTTGTACAAGTGGATAATATCTCCACGGATTATTCTTGATTTCCATCTGTTGCTGTTGTCTTCTATACGAGGCATGTGGTATAGATGCTATGTTCAGTACCGTATAATATTTATCCGCCAAGTCATCATTGCTTCCTCCCAAACATGAAAACGGACAAAGCGGGATAATTACCGTTGCTCCTTGCTTCAGGAAACAGCTATAATTACGCAATATCTCAAAGTCTGCCACCAATGTCTGCGGTGCCATTGCCCAGTTTGCAACCTTCAGCCCTGCAATGCCAGAGTAATCAAAGGCAGCTACAGACGAGGAACTGCCCAGATTAACGACATCTAAATCGAATGTTTGGTGATTCCAGAACTTGCTGCAATCCCCAAACGCAATATGATTATACCAGTAACTTCTGCGTGCCAACTTGTTCAGCACACGTTTAATAATTCCATATACACTCATAGTCCAGGACATATTTTAGTTTCAGGAAGTATCTGGTTATTCCTGTTCAATGAAGATATCAAAGCCACCTCATCTGTGGTCAGTTTGAAATCAGCTATATTAATATTCTCTGCAAGACGTTTTTCATTCTGCGACTTTGCCAAAGGAATACAGCCTCTATCTACATTCCAACGAAGGATTATCTGAGAAAGTGATTTACCATACTTTTCCACCAAAGGTGCGAATGATTCTTCCGGTATCTTCTTGATTCTTATATCCATCAAGGGTGAATAGGTCATCAGCTGGATGTCTTTCTGCTCCGAATAGGCAACATCCTCTTCCTTCGTTCCTATTGGGCTAATGTATATCTCATTGATTGCTGGTGCCACATTGGTCGCTTTAATCATCTCCTCTATATGTCTCACGTGGAAATTAGACACACCAATATAGCGTATCTTCCCTTCTTTCTGCAGTCTTATCATCGACTCCCAAATATCCAGATAAAAATCTGGATAGGGATAATGAATCAACACAGAATCAAGATAATCAGTCTGCATTTCACGAAGTGAAGTATTCACTTTCTCACGGACAATCTCATCTACTGAGTGGCGTTTCATAACAGAGGTATACTTATTAAAGAACTTCCCCGCCAACGGCTCATCTGCGTATGCGGTATCGTTTGATATCTTCGTCTGGAGAAATACGTCTTCTCTCTTAAATGTAGCATGCGCTACAGAGATACCTATTCCTGTCTCTCCTCGATAATCATCTGCTGTATCTATGAGGTTATATCCTAACGACACAGCCGTCTCCCATGTCTTAGCCAGCATTTCTCCTTGCAGTGGGAATGTTCCAAGTCCCACTGCCGATACAGGCTTACCGCTGGCGGTCTTTAATCTTGTCATATATTCGTGTTTGAACAAATCGTTTAAAAGTATCACGTTCAGAGCCTGTAAGAGCAATTTCATATATCATCACCGCCAGTATAAGTTCCGTACCTATCATTAGTACAAAGAACCTAACCCAGCCTTGACTCATAAAGTGGCTGACCACCAATGGACATATAACACTCAGAACGGTTACAATAGCAATGGGAATATAGACTTTTTTTATCAAATCCCAATAGCTATACCATACATAATTGTGTATCACGCCCCAAGTTGTAATTTGTTGTAGCGTATTGGTTATAAAGATTGCAATAAAAGCCCAATAGGGTGGCAATCCTAACTTAAAGAGCACATAAGTTATAGGCAGCGATAATATCATCAACGTCCCACCAATAACATTACCAAGACCTAATTTTCCAATTGCGTGATAAGGCATCAGGGAAGCAGTGTGTATTGAAGAAACTAAGCCCGTCATCAACACAATGATTGAAAAGATATTAGTATAGTCAGGTATATTATTTCCCAGCCAGACATGCAATATAAAATCAATCTCAAAGCACAACGGCACCACCATTGCGAGCATCAACAGATAGGAAAACTTAGCAGTCCTAAAAGTTAGGTTGTACATATCTGAGTACTTACCTTCTGCGCAATACTTAATAACTTGCGGCCTCGATGCCAACAAGAAGTTGGTAACAAATTGAGTAACGGCACTGGAAATCTGCTGTGTAATACCACGAGCTGCATTCACTATAGGACCAAAGAACATATTCAGCACAATGCTGATACCCTGTCCTTGGCTCACGCTGGCCACACTGCCAAACAGTTCCCACCCCATATAGCCTAATAGACGTTTATACAAATCGCCTCCCTTCACCAAACGGAAGCGACATTCAGCATATCTCTTCCGTGTGTAGAACCGGTAAAAAAGAAATACTATGATAGCGTTCAACATCAACAGGAATGCATAGGCTATCAATTTGTCGTACGAAGTGACTCCTATCAAGAAAGCTATCAGCAGCTTTACAGCAGCATCATACAATCCTAAGTAGGCATAGATAGACATCTTCTCATGGCTGATAATAGATGCTGAGTACGGTACTTGCGTGAAATTGAAAGCTGTAGTTACTATCGAAGCCTGCAACACCCAGAAGGCCGCTGTCATTCTGCCCTCGGGTATCACCAGCTTATTATAGAGCAGCCACAGTCCTAATGTCTCACCAAAGATGATTACAAGTATGGCAACCGCTATATGCAGGTTGAGTGCCGCAGAGAATGTCCTATTCAATTTTTCCTGGTCGCCAATGCCTAAATCGTAGGTTAGGAAACGGCTTGTGGATGCGCCCAATGCCCCTCCAAGGAAAACCATAATGGTCACGACACCACCAACAACGTTATAAACGCCGTAGTCGCTTGGACCTAGTGCTGCCAGTATAACACGGGAAGTATACAATGACACCACCATCACCAATATCATCCTTATATAAAGGAAGATGGTGTTCTTGGCTATCCTGTTATTGACACTCTGTTCGGGCATAAATATCTTTTCTACGATAATATTATTTCAGTCTCTCTTCAATGGAGTCAACCAATTCACCGACCTCATCCCACGACATCATCTCTTTAGCAGAAAACTTTATGCCTAATACGCTTTCTATTTTCTCAATGAGTTGTACGTGTGCCAGAGAATCCCACTCCTCAATATTCTCTGCAGTGGTATTCTCCTCCAGCACAATCTCATCATTGTCCATCACGTCACGGAAAATCTCCGTAAGTTTCTCAAATATCTCTTTTCTTTCCATTGTTATTTAGCATTAATAAAACATTCTTTCGGTTGATATGTATCCGTAAAAATCACATATTGCGCTGTTTCTGCACCATCGACAGGAGTAAATCCGAGTAAAGTATAGTGCTGCTCCACCATTTTGTTCTTTGGTGTAGGCAGATACTCTCCTACTATCTTCTTATAGCCCGAAGCCTTGGCTTTCTCCACCATTGTATTGAGGGTGAAATTCTCCATTCCACGCTTCAACACACGGCAACTCATAAACCAAGTATCAACAAACAGAGTCTCTTTATCCAGTGGTTTCATGATAACTACCGCTATCAGACCATTATCGCCAAACTTATCCTCCAAGGTAAAACTCAAGTCAATCACGCCTGGGTCGTTAGCCAATGCCTCTATATCTGCATCGGTATAGCGGACAGTTCGCAGATTGAACTGGTTGCTACGCTGGCTGAGCTGCGCCACACGAGGGATATTGAACTTGGTGAAGCCGCATACAGTGCTTACCATATTCAGCGACTTCAGAAAGTCTGCCTCATTGGTGAAGGTCTTACTCAAAGACACACGCTGTGCCTCTACCTGATACTGCTTGGTACGGTCTTTATCCAAGTTACTGTAGGATGCCGTCTCAAAGAGATTCAGAGAATAGAGGTATTCCAGATAATCCTCTGGGAATTCGGGCAACTCCGGCACCGTAATGCCGGGGATGTTCTCCCGCACCATATTGCGCTCAAAGGGGTTGTCATCAAGGAACACCATGGAGTCAAAACCGATATTCAAAATCTGCTGGATGGTACGAATGTTATCCACCTTGGTTTCCCAGTTGGCTTGGAACACGGCAATGTCATCCAGTTTGAGCACCATATCAGGATGCATCTCAAACGGCTCTTTGGCCGTCTCTTCGTTGTTCTTGGATGCCACACAGATGATGATGCCCCGCTGCTTGAGTTTCTTGATCCACATCTGAAACTCGGTGAACATCTTTCCAATGCCCAATCCGTGTCCTAACTGGATGCCCTCCAAACCGTCATCACCTATCACACCACCCCAGAGCGTATTGTCAAGGTCGAGTATCAGGCATTTCTTAAACTGCCCCTTTATTGCACATACAATATCCATGACCCGGCTGGCAACGTAAGGCAGAACATCCATACGGAAGACCATCTCGGTGCTGGTATAGGTGTTCGGTGCAAACATACGGTCACGTCCGAACTTGTTTTGCAGTTCCGCTATATCACAGATAAACAGGTTGGGATACTGTTGCGACAGTTTCATTAACTCGTAGTTGAGTTTGCGCACCTGATATGTGAAACTGGAATCCACCTTATTGGCATAGCTGCCAAACACGGTATCGCCTATTTCCGGATAGTTGAAATAAATAATCTTCTTACTTGCCAGAGATGGATTCTCACAGACTGACGCGATGAATGCCAAGCGGTCATCTGCAAGAGTCATCTGTTTCTCTGCTGGCAAAAGACTGTGGTGTTCACCTAACTTATGAGTCGATTGAAATATCACGATGAAATCCGCATCGAACTGATGGAGGTCGCTGGTAGGAATCAACAACTGCTGCTCCACCTGGTTATATTCCGTCTCAAAAAGGTCAATGTTATAGCCCCGGATGACACCAGTGCCTTTTATGGCAGTTGCCAGCAACTGTGTGGCCGTATCGCCTGCTAATGCTATCTTGATTTTAGGAAGTCTGGAAAGGTCGCCCTTCAAACTTCTCTTCAGTTCCTGTAATGTATTCATAGTCCTTACGCCTTCCAAAAAATGTCTTCATCAACAACCACTGCAGGACGACCTGTCGCCAAGGTGAAGTTTGGCAGTTTGCCTTGTACCATAGAACCGGCACCAACAATCACGCCTACGCCTATCTTTGAGCCGGGCATCACCATACTCTGTTCAGTAATCCAAGAGTGTTGCCCTATAGAAACAGGGCGTTTGTTCTTGTACACCTTTCGTGACATAAAGTGTTCCCCACTATTGTCACGTACAGTAACGTTGCGTCCAAAGCAAACATTGTCTGCTATCTTAATATGATCTCCACAAATAATTGTCGCATTAATATTGAAAGCTATGCCTTTACCCAATTCCAGATACGCGTTCGGGAACACTTCAATATCTGCTCCATAACTGATTGAACCGCCTTTTATATCTAAAACTGCTCCTGGATCAACGAGTAAACGAGTCTCTAGTTTTGAACCCTTTATTCGCTTTGTTCCTAAATTCAAACGACCATTGACATTTATAGTTGCTGTTTTCGCTATATCTAACACACAATACTTATGCAACAAAATAAAGTCACCATTGAGAACATTCGCATTGACTTGTTTACAGAACAGGTTGTAATGAATATTTTGACAAAGAGTTCGGATATTCCATCCGGATGCTCTATATACGCCTAATACAAATCGCGCAAGCTCCTTTAGCTTTGATTTCTGGCGTTCAGCAGGTAGTTTGACATATTTCTTGGCAAAATCACCAAAAGGTAGGTTAGTCAAGTCTTCATAAAGTTGTTCACGATTAAAGTCTGGTCTGGAAAGAGAATTAACAAGAGCCTTATTACTTACCAAGACATCTTCAAACCTGATTTCCTTGTCTCGGAACTTAGAACGTGTGCTCTCGTAAAATTCAAGTCCTTTCTGAGAATTAACTAGAATACAAGATGTACCTAAGTTGTGGTCGTATTCTTTTCCTACATATCGCTCAGCTCCCCAGAAATCTCCAATGGTAATATCTGCTATACGAGGTGTCCCCTTAAACTTACATTCATAACAGGAGGGACGTGCAAAAGCGTGGGTAGAGATAAATCCTTGAGTAAAATAGTTAGTATCTTGTTTATCATACTCAACCTCACCATTCTCAAAGACCATCTTAGTGGTCAATTGTCTCCAACCGAGTTCTTTATTCTTTGCCTTATAATATACAAGCTTACTTCCGTGCTGCTCTTCCTTCCAGTGCAAATAGGCCGGCAAGATTCTTGGAGAATTAATGCCCAAGCAAATCATATCAACGATGATAAGGTTCTCATAGTCCTTTCGCAAAAAGGATCGAAGGGCTGCCATTTGGCAAGGTAACCCACAAACAAGAACTTTGTTTCCTTCCTTTAAGATTCTCTGTACCTCACTATAAAAACCTTCAGAGTTACTCTGTACGTATTTGGTGTTGCGAAGTCGTTCCAAGTCTGCCTTGTCATTAGAAATAAACTGCTTAACAGAATAATCTTCATTGAACACTGCACCACCTACATAACCACTATCCTTGTATACCTTCTCTGCAAAACCAGCAAAGGCACTGCCGGAAGTACTATTGAAAAGCGATTCGAGGTTCTTGTTCTGAGCAGCAAAACATTTGGGTGTCTCGAAATCATTTTTCTTGAGGTTGTCAGCCTGTATCACAGGGCAGACCTTCTCGCATAGTCCGCAATCTATGCACTTCTGCATATCCACCTCAGGATACCAAAAGCCTTCGTTGTCAGTCTTGAAACTAATAGCCTGTTTAGGGCAAGCATCGCCACAAGCGTTGCAGCCACAGCAGGCTTCTTTTCTTTTGATTTGGATCATATAAGGCTAAATGTTTGTTATTACGCCTTCTTCCACACCATCTTATTAATGATGCCTACATAACTCTGAATAATCTTCACCACCTTGGTGGAGACATTCTCATCACAATATGCAGGTACAGTAACCGCATCATCACCATTCTGATGCATAGAGACGGCCAAATCAACAGCCTGTAACACCTGTTCAGAGGTGATGCTACCAATGGTGAACACACCTTTGTCCATAGCTTCGGGACGCTCGGTAGAAGTACGGATACTTACTGCGGGGAATCCGAAGAAGGCTCCTTCCTCAGGGACAGTACCAGAATCAGACACTACACAGAAGGCATTCTGCTGGAGCTTGTTGTAGTCAAAAAAACCAAGGGGCTTATGCTGAATCACCTTGTCATTGAACTTGAATCCACGTTTCTCAATCATCTTCTGGCTACGGGGATGGCAACTGTAGAGAACAGGCATATTGTAGGTCTCTGCCATCGTGTTCACAGCGTTCATCAACGAGAAGAAATTCTGCTCAATGTCAATATTCTCTTCACGATGGGCAGACAGCAGAATGTATTTCTGCGGTTCAAGGCTCAAGTCGTTCAAGACGTTCGAGGCTTCGATTTGTGGAAGGACATCACGAAGAACCTCTGCCATCGGGGAACCAACGACATATGTATATTCTGGTTTCACACCCGTATCAAGGATATAGCGACGAGCATGTTCGCTGTAGCACAGATTAATATCACTGGTCACATCCACAATCCTGCGGATCACCTCTTCCGGCAGGTTCTCGTCCTTGCAGCGGTTACCGGCCTCCATATGGAAGATAGGTATCTTCAGGCGCTTGGCAGAGATAACACAAAGACAAGAGTTGGTGTCACCCAGAACAATCACGGCATCCGGCTTTGCTTCTGCCATCAGTTCATAACTTTTGGAAA
>Ga0247611_10006624_pt1 | contig 14780 bp, 8 predicted proteins | sample 177DNAGHGhighgp2_FD_192422 | JGI IMG/M metagenome (GOLD analysis project Ga0247611, IMG submission 192422) | Sheep rumen microbial communities from Palmerston North, Manawatu-Wanganui, New Zealand - 1770 DNA GHGhigh gp2 | ecosystem: Host-associated > Mammals > Digestive system > Stomach > Rumen ...
CCGCTTGGTTGACAAAAGTGACGTTGTAGCCGTACTGATTAGTGCTGCATATGCTCCCGGCGGCATAGACCTTGTGCAAATCCAACGTGGTATCGGCCAAACCGAAATCTTGCGGGATGGGATATTGGTGGTAACGCTCGCCGAGGGTCAACAGGGCCTTTTCCATAGATGATACCGACAGTTGACGGATATCAGAATCGCCATCAACAGCCATCGGGGTGGTCTTTTTCGTGGGGCCGTTGCGGAGGTGAGGGTCGTAGCTCTCTCGGGTTTCCGTATGGGTTTTCTCCACAAAACGGTCGCCATCGCGGCGAAAACCGATGGTCTCTTTATAGACATTAAACCCCAACGTCGAGAAAGTCATAATCTCCATACTTTTCAATCCCGGTTTAACAAAGTCAGCTAATGGCTGTGGGTAAATGTAAGGCTCCACGCGTCCGGCAGTGTCCACACTGAAGTTCTCTCCCGCATAGTTCAGGATGACAGCACGGTCCTCGCGGTCGGGGTCTGGGGTCGCGCCGACAATGTCGAGCGGACGCGCCACGCGGTACCAGCCCTTGCGGTCGCAGAGATAGACGCTTTTTTCATCGAAGCCCCACTGAAAATCCCCGTGCTTGAAGATCTTTTCCGGTTTAGTGAGGGACTTCTCAGCCGTGAGGAACGGACATTGGTCCACTACCCCGTTGGCATCCACACGTATCACCCCTTCGTTGACCCGGCAATAAAGATAGCCATTATGCATCCCAATGATGAATAGTGCGCTCGCGTCCATTGGTTTGCATCGGTCGATGTCTTCCATCATGATGATTTCCCTGTTTTCGTCAAGTGCCCACAACTTTCCGGTGGCGGTGTCCACCTCGAAGTCCCGTAGTGCCAGCGGGGTGCTTTGCCAGTGGCCATCCCCGCCGATTGCGGTGTAATAACTCTTGCCGCCCTGCATCACCATCAGGTAGTTTTTCCACGGTCGGACACGTTTCGCCCCTTTGCCGTATGGGGAGGCAAGGCGGTAGCAGGTACGCCAGTTGTCGGAGGTGCTGTATAGCCCTCCTTCACGGGTGGCAATCCAGCCGCTGTCGGCCGTGAGCATATAGATGTCCTGGATGTCCGTCTTGTTGTTGAAGGATGTGTTGAACAGTACGGAGAAGGTGCGTCCACTGTCGGTACTGAATGCCAAATAGCCGTTCTGGGAGCCCGTCCACATCGTTCCTCCTTGGCCGCGCCAAACGGGGTGGAACCACTCATACCCCCGTTTACTGTCGTACTTGATTTCATCCCACGATTGGCCTCCTGTGGTTGTCCGTCTGAAATAACCGCGCCACATGTTGCCCACGATGACCGCTGTGTTGCGGTCGAAGCCCACGATATTCTCAAAGGTTTCACCTTGGTCGCCCCCAAGAGATCCTTCTTTCAGGATACGCCACGGAGAGTGGATGTCGGCGGCGTGGTAGATTTCTCCGCATTCGGTCGCCATCCAAAGCGTGCCGTCGGGAGCCACGGAGGTGTGTGTAACCCACTCGTTGCGGCACACCACATCAAGCTCCCCTAAGCGGTCGCGCTGCTGCGCTTGCACGCTGACGGTCAACAGGAAGGTGATGAGGACAAGGAGGGCCTTTTTCATGCAGGCTGGGTATTAGGACATCTCATCCAACAATTTTCTCGAAGTCCGTCGCGGGATGCTTGCAGATGGGACAGATGAAGTCCTCCGGAAGTTCCTCGCCCACATATTCGTAGCCGCAGATGACGCAGCGCCAGACGGTCTTGCCCTCGGCGGTCTGCCCCACAGGTTGCGGCTTCGGCTTGATGTGCTCCATGTAGTAGCTATACGTGGCGGAAGGCACCTCGTTGAGCACTTCCGCTTCTGCGACGGGCCCGATGAAGAGGACGTGCGAGCCGAGATCGACGACCTGCTCCACCTCGACGGAGATAAAAGCGTTGGTGCCGCGAGTGACGGCCATCGTGCCATTCGCAACACGGCGGCAGTCCTTGAAGTCGGCGAACTTATCGACTTCGCGACCGCTCTGGAAGCCAAAGTGCTTGAACAGCTCGAAATCGGCAGCCTCATTGATGATGGAGGCGGTGAACCGGCGCGAATGCTGGATGAGTTCGGTGGTCAGGTTGCCCTTGTTGAGGGCAACGGAGATGCGGTCGGGTTGCATGGCCACCTGCGCGATGGTGTTGCTGATACAGCCGTTGTCGCGGCCGCCGTCGCAGGTGGTGATGACGAACAGGCCGTACTGGATATTGAAAAGGGGATTGCTCATAATAACATCAGAATTTTTGAAAGCGCAAAGATACTCATTTTAAGATTTCCACAACCTAAATCGATCGACCGATTTTCTTAAGCATGCGACGTACCTTTCGGTTTCGCTTAATCAGCCACTCTTCAATCATTTCATTTTCCGTTTTAGGGATGTCAGGAGACTCTTTCCTGCGCCTTTTTGAGTCAGAAAACCGAAGATATGCTCCTATATGGCGGCTCTTTTTGTCATGGTAGATTTCATCGAACGGAATCAACACCGCCGTGTCCTCGATGTTGTGCATCAAGTGGTTCACTGCCGTGCCGAACATGAGCATCTCGGAGGTGATGGAGATGTATGCCGTCACATTTGGCGGGACGTTCACCCCTCTCATTCTGGCCGCACCTTTAAGCAGTTTGTAATCTTCCAACAGGTCATCCTTGTTCACCACCAGATTCATCAATTCAGGGTCGGAACCGGGCATTATCAACTGGTCGTCCCACGGGCGTACCAGTTCATCTTTGTCGCCATAATGCTTCCATAAGAAATGGTATATCAAATCTTTGGTGATATAGTCGTATGAAGGATATATGGTGATTTTTCCAAAGAAGTAGAGCAGGTCCGGGTGCTTCATGATAATGGCCACAAGACCGTCCCACAAGTTGTCGAAGGCAAATATGGATTTGGCGCCGGCCTTGGAGCTCTGATATTCAGGAGCCACGAAATTGCGTCCCAGTTCTATGACATGCGGAAGGTATTCGTCGATGAACTTCTGGGAAAAGCGGAACTGGTGGGAGCTTGCCAGAATCGGTTGACCATTTTCGTCGAACATCGCATCCGAACCGAAAAGGAAGCGATAGCCTCCGATAATTGCCTCGTTATCCGGATCCCAGACGATCAGCTGCTTATAGGGTTTTTCCATCTTGTCATATTCGTCGAGATCGATGGCGTTGCCTGTGGAGCCGCCGGCCTCCCGGAAGGTCAGCTCGCGCAGCCGGCCGATTTCAGTGACGACATTTGGGGAGTCCTGCCAGGTAACGATGTAAAGCTCGTTATGTCCTTTGTTGGTGTCCTCCAGTTTCTTGGATTTGGTGAGTTCCGCCTTGATCAGTTTAACGGGTACTGGGTCGATTATTGTATTCATAATGAAGGGATTTGTCAATCAATAGTGGATGGCCATGGGTTGGAAACGATGCCGGCCATGTCGAGCATGGTCTTGTGCGCCGTGTCACGCATACGCGCCGCCTCCTCTTTCCGTGGCGCGTTGAGGTCGGGTAGAATAGGGTCGCCCACGCGAATGGTGATCAGCGGCTCCCCGTTGCCGAAGAGCTTGCGCCATCCGGTGCGGGGCCTGAATGAGATCATCAATGGGACAACGGGGATGGCGAATCGGTAGGCCATGTTGAAGGCGCCTATCTTGAACGGCCGGAGCGGGGCGTAGAACCGCCAGCTGCAGCTTTCGGGGAAAATGTGGAACCACTTTTTGCCAGCATGCAGCTCATTCAGGGCCTTGTCGAACTTCCTGAGTCCGCTGTGTTCATCGGGGATGGCAAGGCCGCCGATGTATTTCATCAGATAACCGTCTTTGCCTCGGAACGGCTGCGCGTACATGGGAATCCACGCCATACGGTAGCGCATCGCCTGCAGCACGCAGATCATGTCCCAACGGTGAACATGGTTGCAGACGGTTATCATGCCGTTGGCAAAGAGTTTGCGGTTCCGGCGTATTTTCTCGCGGCCTTCTATTCTGAGTCCAAACCGGATCCTGTTCAAGGGGAAAGCCAAGAGCCAGGTGGTAAGATAAATCAGAATGTGCATTATCTTGAATTTCAATGATTTATCAAGATATGTGTAGGTTCCGTCAAATTTTATGTCCTTGAGCTCCCCGCGTATGGGAGCCATTTTTGTGAATGGGTTGTCTCCGGAGAATTCCTCTGGCGGTTCAGGTACATATACCTCTTCCTTGACCTTGAAATCCCGATACGCTGCGCCGAATGATGAATAATCTTTAGACATGTTTGGTTCTTCTAAGAGTCTGCGGATGTTTCACGCGTCCGCAATGGATTTGCAAAAGTAAAAAAAATATGGTCTTCAAACAATAAAGAGAAAAAAAATTCTTTTGCGGGAGTCCTGAAAAGAGGTCATCCGTGGTCGTAGTTACCGTTTGACAATGCGGTAGTGCGGGTTGTAGGCGTTGCGGAAGGCGTCGCTGTGCCGTACGGGGTGGTTGCCTCGCGCCGCATCCTGCAGTTCGGCTTGCAAGGCGGTGTCGGCCCAATTCGGGTTGACTTCCAACGCGATGGCGGCGATTTTGTCCCATTCGCCCTGCCAGTCGTCACCGTAGGCATTGTCTTTGTCAGCCGCATTGAGAAAATCTGCAAGTATCTGTTCTTCAGTTAGTTCTCCGTTGGTGACATTCGACAAGTTCACCCTTGAGAAACGATGTCTGAAGCCTGTCGGCTCTTCCGTAGGCATCGCACTCATGTCGGTGCCGCGGCATTCTTCGATTTCCTGGTGGAGATAAAAGCGGGCGGCGGCGGTGTCGGTCACCAGGTGCTCCGCCCCGAAATAGTCTTGGTAGCAGGTCTTATAGACGTCCTGCAGGGTGGCTTGCGGATATTGCGAGTGGATTTCCCTGCACATCCGGTGGATGGCCGCTCCCTCTTTGTCGCATGACGGGAACAGGGCGACGGACAGGCAGACCAGCAGTGTCGCGAGAAGTTTTTTTGCAAAGGCAGTCTCTTTTTTCATTTCATCAGTTTTAGGCAGCAAAAATACAAAAAAAGGCGGTCAATTGTCATGACCGCCTTTTCGAATTCAAAATCCTGAACGATTATTTGCCTTCTTTTTCGAGGTCTTCCTTCAGGGATTGCAGGATGTTGAGGTCGCCGAGCGTGGCTTTTTCCACGTTGCTCTCGTTCACCTTCTGGATGTCGCGCTCTTTCTGTCTCTCTTCCTCGTTGCGGACGCGATCCTCGGTATCTCTGTCGGGTTGCCAGGTCTTGGTGTGGGACAGGTGGATCTTCTTGGCGTCTTTGGAGAAATCGACCACCATGAACGGGAGGGTTTCGCCTTCTTTGGCGGTGGACTTGTCTTCCTTGACGAGGTGGCGGTTGAACGCGAAGCCCTCGATGTTATGCGGGAGCATCACGGTGGCGCCCTTGTCGTTCATGCCGGTGATGGTGCCTTCGTGCACGGAGCCGACGGTGAAGATGGTCTCATAGACATCCCACGGGTTCTCTTCGAGCTGTTTGTGGCCCAGGCTGAGACGACGGTTCTCGGTGTCCACTTCGAGGACGACCACGTCGATGGACTCGCCCACTTTCGTGAACTCGGCGGGGTGTTTGATTTTCTTGTTCCAAGAGAGGTCGGAGATGTGGATCAGGCCGTCAACGCCCTCTTCCAGTTCCACGAAGATGCCGAAGGTCGTGAAGTTGCGGACCGTGGCGGTGTGGCGGGAGCCGACCGGGTATTTCTCCAGGATGTCAGCCCACGGATCGGGGATGAGTTGCTTGATGCCGAGGGACATCTTCTGGCCTTCGCGGTCGAGGGTGAGCACCACTGCTTCCACTTCGTCGCCGACTTTGAGGAAGTCGTGCGCGGTGCGCAGGTGCTGAGACCAGGACATTTCGGAGACGTGGATAAGGCCTTCCACGCCGGGGATGATTTCCACGAAAGCGCCGTAGTCGGTGATGACGACGACTTTACCTTTGACTTTGTCGCCGACCTTCAAATTGGGATCGAGTTTCTCCCAAGGTTGCGGTGTGAGCTGCTTGAGACCCAGGGCGATGCGCTTCTTGCCCTCTTCGAAGTTGAGGATGACGACGTTGACCTTCTGGTCGAGCTCAACCACTTCGGAAGGATGGTTGATGCGGCCCCAAGAGAGGTCGGTGATGTGGATGAGGCCGTCCAAGCCGCCGAGATCGACGAATGCGCCGTAGGAGACGATGTTCTTGACGGTACCTTCGAGGATTTGGCCGACTTCGAGTTTGCTGATGATCTCAGCCTTCTGGGCCTCGATTTCAGCCTCGATGAGAGCCTTGTGGGAGACGACGACGTTCTTGTAGTCGTGGTTGATCTTCACGACCTTGAACTCCATGGTCTTGCCGACATAGACGTCGAAGTCGCGGATTTGCTTCACATCTATCTGGGAGCCGGGCAGGAAGGCTTCGATGCCGAACACGTCCACGATGAGACCGCCTTTGGTCTTGCCTTTCACATAGCCGGTGATGACCTCTTGGTTGTCGTACGCCTCGTTGACGCGCTGCCAAGACTTGAGGATGAGGGCGCGTTTGTGGGAGAGCTGCATCTGGCCGTTGGCGTCCTCCTGGCTTTCGACGTAAACTTCGATTTCGTCGCCGATCTTGAGATCCTTGTTGTAACGGAGCTCGGAGGCGTTGATGACGCCGTCGGATTTGAAACCGATGTTGATGACCACCTCGCGGTCGTTGATGGAGACCACTTTGCCGGTGATGACGTCGCCTTGTTCAAGGGACTTGAAGGACTTGGTGTACACGTCTTCCAGACGTTCCTGCTCCGCCTTGGGGTAGCGGTCGCTCTTGTCGGAGACATTGTCCCAGCTGAAGTTTTCGAGTGCGTTGGCGTAGGCATTCTCGAAGTCGCGCATTTTGCGGGGAGCCTTGGGAGCCTTTTCGGTTTCGGGCATGGCTTCCTCAGCGGCCTCGGCCACGGTTTCGGCGGCAGCCTCGACTACGGTTTCGGCAGCGTTTTCCACATTTTGTGCGATTTCTTCGGTCTGTTCAGGAGCGTTCAGTAATTCTTCTGACATAAATTGTTTGTCTCAATTACGCCTGAGACTGGGCTTTTTTAAGATGAAACATTGAGGTTAATTGCTTAATATTCAATCGAAGAGCCTCTTTCAATTGAGGCGGCAAAAATACAAAAAAATCGGTATGAAAATTTTTTTTTCGAAAAAATATGTTGCATTTCGAAAAAAGTGTATTTTTGCGGCCTGAAACATTGCGGGGTAGAGCAGTGGTAGCTCGTCGGGCTCATAACCCGGAGGTCGCAGGTTCGAGTCCTGCCCCCGCTACTAAAATGGGCAACTTGCTGGAACGGCAGGTTGTTTTTTTTTGCCCCTTTTGACGAAGCATGTCGTCTATTCCAAAAAATTGTATCTTTGCCGCTTGGAAATTTTAAATCGAAAGATATGATATATTTAGACAATTCAGCAACATCTTTCCCGAAACCCAATGAGGTTTACGAGTTTATGGATCATTTCTATCGCGTGCACGGTGTGAGCCCGGGACGCGCGGGCTACGACGCCGGCATCGAGACCGGCGAGGTTTTGACGGAAACCCGTCGCATGCTCACCAAGCTCTTCAACGGCGGCACCGACGAGAAACGTCTGACTTTCAGCTACAACGCCACCGATTCCCTGAACATCCTGATCCAAGGTCTTGCGGAGAAGGGCTCCCACGTGATCACCACCATGCTCGAACACAACTCCGTGCTTCGTCCGCTCTATCATCTTGAAAAAGAAGGGATTATCGAAGTCACCTACTTGCCGTTCGACGCGGCGGGCTATGTGCACCCGGAACAGTTCGAGGAGGCTATCCGTCCGAACACGAAGATGGTGGTCTGCACGCAGTGCTCCAACGTCATCGGCACGGTGCAACCCATCAAGGAGATCGGCAAGGTCTGCAAGGAACACGGCATCACTTTCGTGGTGGATGGCAGCCAGGGCGCCGGTGCGGTGAAGATGGACATGATTGACTATAATGTTGACGCTTACGCCTTTACGGGTCACAAATGCCTGATGGGACCCACCGGTATCGGCGGCAGCTACGTGCGCGAAGGCGTCGAGGTGAAACACACCCGTTTCGGCGGCACCGGCGTGAAATCCGCTGTCCGCGACCACCTCGACGAATATCCTTACCGTCTGGAAGCCGGTACAATCAACATGCTGGGTATCAGCGGTCTGCATGCCGGTGTGAAGTGGATCACGGAAAAGGGCATCGAAAACATTCACAACCAGGAGATGGCGCTGTGGAAACGCCTGCGCGACGGCATCAAGGACGTTCCGGGCGTGATCATCTATTGTGCCACCTCTGTGGAGAACCAGAACCCCGTGCTCTCCATCAACATCAAGGGCTTTGAGGCCATGGACGTGGGCACCATGCTCGACGTCGATTACGACATCGCCTGCCGTACGGGTCTGCAATGCGCCCCGCTGGTACACGAGTGTCTCGGCACGCTGAAAATCGACGGCACGGTGCGTCTGAGCATCGGCGCCTTCAACACCGAGGCCGACATCGACGCCTGCATCCAGGCTGTGAAGGAGATTGCCGCGATGAAGAATTAATGGCTCGGCACACTTCGAGAAAACAAAGAAGAGACGCATTTCGGTGCGTCTCTTCGTGTTTTATAGGGTCGGGGCTGTTTACGCGAACAGCTTCTCGATTTGCTCCTCGTATTTCTTGAGGAGGACATTGCGTTTGAGTTTGAGGGTAGGGGTGAGCTCGCCCGACTGGATGGACCATTCGTGGTTCATCAGCAGGAAGCGTTTCACCTTCTCGGTGTCGCCGAAGAACGCGTTGTATTCATCGACGATTTTCTTGAATTTCTTCTGCACCTCGGGATGTTGGATCATCTCCTCGTTGGTGGTGTAGGGGATTTCCTTGTTGAGGCACCAGGAGCGCAGGTCTGTGAAGTTCGGCACGATGAGGGCGGCGGCGAACTGTTTGTTCTCGCCGACCACCAAAATATTGTCTATCAGCGACTCTTCGAGGAATTTGTTCTCGATGATGGTGGGCACCACGTATTTTCCGAAGGCGGTTTTGAACATCTCCTTCTTCCGGCCGGTGATCTTGAGCCGTCCCTCGGGGGTGAGTTCGCCGAGGTCGCCGGTGTGCAGCCAGCCGTCGGTGTCGATGACCTTGGCGGTCTGTTCGGGTTGGTTGTAGTAGCCTTTCATCACGTGCGGTCCTTTGGTGAGGATCTCGCCGTCGTCGGCGATGCGGACGCGGGTGCCCGGGAGCACGGGTCCGGCGGTGCCGATCTCCACGCCGCCTTTGAAGAAGTTGCTCACGGCGATGACCGGGGAGGTTTCCGTGGTGCCGTAGCCTTCGAGCACGGGGATGCCCATGGCCCAGAAAATCTTGGAGATGCGGGGCTGGATGGCCGCGCCGCCAGTCACGATGACCTTCAAGTTGCCGCCCAAAGCCTTGTTCCATTGGTTCAGAACCAGTTTGCGCGCCAGACGTAGCCTGCGATCGTAACGCTTGCCGGGGTTGTCGCCGTATTGCAGCGCGATTTCGTTGGCCCAGAAGAAGATTTTTTGTTTCGTCTTGCTCAGTTTGTGCCCTTTGGCGAGAATCTTGTCATAGACTTTCTCCAGCAGTCGCGGCACCGTGGTGAAAATGTCGGGCTTGAGCTCCACCATGTTTTCCTGGATTTTGGCCAGGCTCTCGGCGTAGTAGATGGGCAGTCCGAGATATTGCCACGAGTAGTTCATCATGCGTTCATAGACGTGGCACAGCGGCAGATAGCTCAGGATGCGGTTGTTCTCGGCGGTGGGGATGATGGGCAGGATGGCCTCCACGTTGGAGAGGAAGTTGCGGTGGCTGAGCATCACGCCTTTTGGGAATCCCGTCGTGCCGGAGGTATAGACCAGCGACACCACATCGTCGGGCTTGATGCTTTCCTTGATTTCATTCAGGTATTTCTCCGTGGGGTTCGCGCGGCCGAGTTCGATGACCTCGTTCAGGTGCTTGTATCCGCGGAGGTTGCGGAATGTATAGACTTTGTCTTTCAGTTCGGGTTTGTCGTCGAGGATCTGTGTGATTTTTCGCAGCAGGTCCCAGCCGGCCACGAAGACCATCTTCACGTTGGCGTCGTTGAAGATGTAGCGGTAGTCGCTTTCGCTGATGGTGGGGTAGATGGCCACGTGGAGGGCGCCGATCTGCATGATGGCCATGTCGAGGAAATTCCATTCCGGCCGGTTCGGCGTGATGGTGGCCACGCTGTCGCCTTTTTTGATGCCTAACTGGAGCAGTCCGTAGGAGAGGTTGTTGACGATCTCCACGTATTTGGCGGTGCTGTATTTCACCCAGATGCCGTTCTCCTTGCAGCACAGTGCGTCCTCTTTGGGAAACTCCTGGAGGTCCCGTTCGAGCATGTCGAATAATCGCGTCACTTGCATAAGCTCAATTTTAAAAAAGTCGGCAAAAATACGATTTTTTAGGAAACACAACATATTGAAACCGCATGACCAAAAAAAGTGTAATTTTGCCGAATTATACAATCACCATCATAAAAGACAATGAAACGCTCCCTGTTCATAGCTGTGTGTCTGTTGGCGTTTCTCGCCGCCGGTCGGGCGCAATGCCCGGATTTCACCGATCTGACTGCGCCGGGGGTGATATGCCAGTACGGAACTTTCGTGAATCCGTTCCAATATACGGGCATCGCCGTCAACAGGCACACGGTCATCACCCAGCAGGGAACCGACCCCAGCACAAACTTCCAGCTGCCGTTTCTCCCACCGGGTGAGAGTGCGGTGGTGAGGTTGGGAAATAATACGGGCGGCGAGGCGGAAGCCATCACCTACCAGTTCATCGTGGATCCTGACCATTCCATCCTGTTGGTGAAATTTGCCGTGGTGTTAGAGGACCCCCATCACGTGTTTTGGGATCAACCCCGTTTTGTGATGCGCGTGATTGACTCGGTGGGGAATTTGGTGAGTAGCTGTTCCGAGTATGATGTACGCGCCGGCTGGGAAATCCCGGGGGTCCAAAGTGCAGGAAATGTCCGGTGGCGGCCGTGGACGAACTTCGGCCTGGACCTGACCGAATACGCTGGACAGCAGATTCGGGTTCAGTTTGTCACGTACGATTGCGCCTACTACGCGCACTTCGGCTACGCCTATTTCACCGCTTCCTGCATCAGCAACAACCTCAGCATTTCCGACTGTGACGGACAGTCGGTCACCTTCTCCGCCCCGCAGGGATTCTCCTCCTACGAATGGAACAACGGGGACACGACCAGTTCATCAGTCTATCCTCAGGTTCCCTCCACCGCCACCTGCCATATCACTTCCCTGACAGGCTGTGAATTCACCCTGATGGGGACGCTTCTGCCGTCGGGACTGCCTGCGGAGAGCGCGGTCTTTTACGACACGATATGCGAAGACCATCCCTACCATAACCATCTGTTCGATTTGTCACCGCCCTACCAGCCGGGCATGAACGTCTTCAATCAGGTGTTCTACAATTCATCGGATTGTTCCAGCAATGGCGTGTCTTATACGCTTTATCTTACTGTGCTGCAGCATTACAACGACATATACTACACGACCTGTGAGGGACTCGACTACCATGGTTATGGATTCCATTACACCAATCTTCCTGCCGGACAGATCTTGGACACTCTGATGATTTCGTTGCCCCCGTGTGACAGTGTCTTTCTGATACTTCATCTGACCGTGAATCCCTCGTTTATGCCCACAACCGCCATCTCCGGCGACTTGATCGTGTGCGATGAGGTTGCCCATGTTTATTCCGTCGCGCCCATGAATGGTACAACCTACCAGTGGATTCTCCCCACAGGGGTGAGTGCCCTGAACGGCAACAGCTCCCACGAAGCCGTGCTCTATTTCACGCCACAGGCACCGAATCCCGCCGTCATCCAGATTACCGGCTCTAATGGATGCGGCACCAAAACCGCCTCGCTGATGGTGGAGCATTATCCCTCCTATCATATCATAGTGAAAGACACCATCTGTTCCGGAGGGACGTATTCGGAGAACGGTTTCAACGTGCCTGTGCAGGACAGCATGGGTATCTACACGTTCACCCAAAATTCAAGCACCCTGCACGGCTGCGACAGTGTGATAGTGCTGCAGCTGATGGTTTCGGAAAGCCCGTTGTTGGAGACTTTGGCGCAGCCGACAGAAATCTGTGCCGGAGATTCCACCATGCTTCAGGCTTTGGGAGAGGGTGCCTCCTTTCAGATTATACCAGCCTTGGAGGCGGAGGTGCATGCCGGGGATATCTTATGTACGGACTACTCTATTGTCAAACCCGCAGACTGGCCCGCACCCGGCAAGACCGCCAAAGGGGTTGTGTTCTATGTGGATTCCACCGGGCAGCACGGCTGGGCGGTGGCATTACAGGACGTTCCGGGTGGTCCGTTCAACAATACCATCGCGTGGAGTTACAATAATGTGATGATCGGTTCGGTTTCCTACTCCACCATCCGAGCCGCCATGTCTGACTTGAACGGACTTGCCATAACCCAGCTTCTGAGCCAATATAACCTCCAATACCCACATCTCTATTTAGGAAATGCCACAACTATCTTTTTGACCGCTGATGAACTCGCCGCCGGATGGTATGTGCCCACCATCCGCCAATTGTACATCATGTTTTGCGTTAAAGGCCAGGTCAACGCAAGCCTGCAACTGGTTGGGTCCACTTTGTACAATTATGTGGGCACATCAAGCAAGTACTGGTCTTCAACGGAGATGAGCACAAATAAAGCTTGGTGTCTTGATTATGCCGGTACTGCTTCCACGACAATAAAGATGTTTGATGCCCGGGTACGTTTTGTGTGTGACTTTTAATGCGACGGCCATGAGACTGAAGTTGTTCCTATTCATTTCCCTCGCACTTTTCCTTTCGGAGAGTGTTGCGCAAAACACCTATCAGGTGGGCGACCTGTTTGTGGACGAGGCAGGGAACAGGGGAATCGTCTTTTACCTGCAGCCCAATCAGACGGGGGGCTGGGTAGTGGCCTTGGACGATGTCGACTCCATGTACCAGTGGGGGGAATGGGGCTGGGATGTCCCTGACATTATCGAATGGAATAACAATCTCACAGACACGAGCGGATATGGCAACACGCTGAGTTTGAGGAACCTCCTGCAGGGAGACCTCTCGCCGTATGGGGTTGGACATGTGGATTTTCAAAATGGTTGGTATGTGCCCGCCATCACCCAACTGATGTGGCTGTTTGCGCAACTGCCCTTTATCGAATCCAAATTCGCACTCTATGGTGGGACAACGTTGTCGGGAAGCCTCTATATGAGCAGCTCGGAAATCAGCCTGACGGCGGCCGCCTGTCTGGATTTTCAAAACGGGAAACCTTCAAACTTCGGCAAAAATGCGATTAGGAAACTCCGTGCTGTCCGCAGTTTCTCCTACTACACTGTGAATTATGACTCCACGCTGACCTACCAGTGGAACACCGGCAGCACACAGCCGTACATCACCCCCTCGCCGTCGCAAACCACCACCTACACCGTGACTGTCACCAACGGGTCGGGGTGCAGCACGACGGGCTCGCAGACCATCTTCGTGGGCACGAATTCACCGCAAGAGGTGGAGGATGTAGTATGCCAATACCAAGACTATGAAGGCTATGGGTTCTTCATCCCCGCCGAACAGAACACACCTCCAGGCACTTACGTTTATGCTGACAGCATTTTCGCCGACAGCTGCGCCTCCTGGCTCGTGCTGAGGCTGACCGTACTCCCAGGAGACACCGGTACGCCTCCGCCCCAGGTCCTTACATCCTGCGGACCCTACAACTGGAATGGCGTAACCTATTACGAAAGCGGCGTTTACCAGCAGACATTCCCCGTGCCGGAAAGCCCCTGCGACATCACCTACACCCTGGATCTCACCGTACTCCCTCCCGATACCACCTACCTGACCGTTACGGCCTGCGACTCGTTCATCTTGGACGGCACCCTTTACAGCTATTCCGGGACTTTCACGCAGTACGTGAGCAATAGCAACGGCTGCGACAGCGTGGTGGTCCTCGACCTGACCATCCTCCCGAGCCAGCAGACCAACATCGACACCACCGTTTACAACGTCCTGCAATGGAGCGACTCCGTCTGGAACGAATCGGGGAGCTACACCGTCACTTACACCAACCAGTACAGCTGCGACAGTATCCTGACCCTCAATGTCACAGTCATCCAGTTAGACACGACGTATGTGGACAGTACTGTCTGCGACTATGCGCTGCCGTTGGTATGGAACGGGGTGACCTTCAACGAGGCGGGTACAGAAACCGTAACTCTCCATCCGACAGAACTTTACGACAGTGTGGTGGTGATGACGCTGCATGTCAACCCCACAGTGACTGAGTTTGTCGAAGCCACCGTCTGCGACAGCTACGAATGGGCGGGCGAAACTTACACGCAGTCAGGGGAATACACGCGGACATTTTCCACCATTCACGGTTGTGACTCGGTGGTGACGCTGCATCTAACCGTCAACCCCTCGGTGACTGAGCTTATCGAAGTCACTGTTTGCGACAGCTACGAATGGGCGGGCGAAACTTATACGCAGTCAGGGGAATACACGCGGACATTCTCCACCATTCACGGCTGCGACAGCATTGTGACGCTGCATCTGACAGTCAACTCCTCGGTGACTGAGCTTGTCGAAGCCACCGTCTGCGACAGCTACGAATGGGCGGGCGAAACTTACACGCAGTCAGGGGAATACACGCGGACATTATCCACCGTCCACGGCTGCGACTCGGTGGTGACGCTGCATCTGACGGTGC
>Ga0247611_10006625_pt1 | contig 14776 bp, 35 predicted proteins | sample 177DNAGHGhighgp2_FD_192422 | JGI IMG/M metagenome (GOLD analysis project Ga0247611, IMG submission 192422) | Sheep rumen microbial communities from Palmerston North, Manawatu-Wanganui, New Zealand - 1770 DNA GHGhigh gp2 | ecosystem: Host-associated > Mammals > Digestive system > Stomach > Rumen...
TTATTACTTTTATATTTATAATTAAAACAGATTTGAGGTTACTCCAGACAGCTGTGAAGTTCTCTGGAGTTTTTTAATTTTAATTTTTAGATATTATGAAATTAACAACTTATGGATATTTTAATTCATCAAAGGAAGACATTCCTATTGTAATTGATGGTAATGATATTGAACATATTGAAGCACATAAAGTAGAGGATGAAAATCGTCCTGCTGAATTATGGTTTACAATGTTAACAATATTCATGAAAAACGGAGATGTTATTAATACTTCAACTAGTACACTAACATCTAATATTCGATGTTGGGAACATCCAGAAGATTTTAAACTTTAAATGTTATGATACTTTTAATATTTTTAATAAGTTTGTTTGTTTTTATAGTATCATTTTTAATATATTTTCTTGATTCTGATATTGTAACTAAGATTTTTAAACGTTCTTCTAAATATAATATTCAGGATGAAATGAAACTATTTGATGAGGCTAAATGGGTTGAAAAAGTTATTGATAGTTGCAAAACTCGTAAACAACTATATCCAACATTTGAGCTAATACATCTACTTAAACGTAAATATCAAGACAAAGTTGATTACACTGTAATTAGTATGATTTTTAATACACTTCTCGATTTATGGTCTGATAAAACTAATAAATTAGGTCGATGAAAGCTAGAATAAATAAAATAATTAAATATAACAATAAAGAATATGCACATATAATTGAAGATGAACCAAGTGAGTTTTGTGATATGTGTGCGTTCAGAGATTTGTGTATGAAAGTTATTCAAAAGAAACTTGCTTTTGAGGATTCTCCAATGAAGAAATGTGAAGAGTTATGTGATGCAGAAAATACACATTTTGCATTTTTTATAGATTCTAGTAGAGCAGAAGATTATTGTAATCGATTTAACAAATGAAAAAGGAATATTTAGATCTTATTGGTAAGTCACTTTGGGTACTTGAAACAGACTCTTTTCATCTTTATGAAATAAAAAATGTAGCTTGTTTTGGATGGTTTATATTTTTCTCTGTTGAAACGATTATCGGACGTCCTGCTGGTTTTACTTCAGTTTCATTTGAATTAGAAGAATTTTTTAAACTTTATTCAGATAAAAAGATCATAATACATGATCCATATACTGATGGTGATACATTCTACACAATATCTGAGGAAATAGCTATTAAGTATATAACTGATCTTAAATAAAAGTTCAATAATTAAACATAAGAAATGAAAGATTTTCAAAAATTTAGTGGAATTAATCCGTTATATATGCATGACTACATAGTTAATGGATTCCAAAGTCCTATGATCTTGGAAGAACGAAAACTTAATGCAGCTTCAATTGATATTTTTTCTAGATTGATGCAAAATAGAATTATATTTCTTGGAAGTGAAATTGATTCAGATGTTGCAAATATCGTTACTGCACAATTAGTTTATTTGGAAGCTATGAGTGATGAAGATATAACATTTTATATCAATTCACCAGGTGGATATGTTCCAGATGGATTAGCAATTTATGATACTATGCAGTCTATTAAACCAGACATCAAAACAGTTTGTATAGGTATGGCTGCATCAATGGCAAGTGTTCTTTTAGTTGCTGGCACTAAAGGTAAAAGAAAAATTTTACCACACAGTAAAGTTCTTATTCATCAACCTTGGGGTGGTATAGAAGGAACTGCATCTGATATGAGTATCGCTGTAAATCAAATAAATAAAGATAAAGAAAACATTTATAACATTTTATCAAAACATACGGAACAGCCTGTCGAAAAGATTATTGAAGATAGTCAAAGAGATTTTTGGCTTACTGCAGAAGAAGCTCTTGAATATGGTTGTGTGGATAATATTATTAAATCTAGTAAATAATAACTTAAATTATGGATTTAAAAAGTTTTATTTCAGGATTAGAGAAGCGTCTTAATATTCCTGAAAATCATCATCTTGTTGCAGTATTTGAAAATAACGAAAGTGATAAAATCATTGGTTGGATAGTTGCTGAGATAGGAGTAGAAGCAGATTATCCTGTATATACCATTGAAGAACTATTTGAAAAATTTAAAAAACAATTATGAATATCGCATTAGTTGCTCATGATAGTAGAAAGAAGGAATTGATTGAGTGGGTCACATATAACTTTCCTACATTAAGAGAACATAAATTATATGCAACTGGAACAACTGGCAGATTAATTAAAGATGCTTACTTAAATTGGTGGGAAGAATTAGAAAATGAGCATGATGTAACACCTACAATTGATAATTGGAGAAAGCATAAAGAGGAAGCTGAAAATTTAGTTACTTGTGTACATAGTGGACCTCTTGGAGGTGATATGGAAATTGGAGCAATGATTGCTAATAATAAGATAGATGTACTTTTCTTCTTTTGTGATAATCTAATACAACAAGGTCATCAAAATGATGTATCTGCATTAACGAGACTTGCTTCACTATACAATATTGCATTTGCTACTAATAGAACAACTGCAGATATGATTATTACATCTCCTCTTTTTAAAGATAATACTTACCAAAGAATCATTCCAGCAGCAATAGAGAATTATAAAAATAGACAACTTTAACACTGACTGAAGTGTGTTCAAATCAGGAATGGGGTGACATGCCATTAATAGTAATTAATTGTCAGTATATTTTAGATACTAGAACTCTAACGTTGAATATGGTTGTAGAGCAAGCGAGAATAGCTTTCAACAAGTCTCCCTTGAACAAGGAGGCGAATTTTCGGGATATGGCGTAATTTGGTAGCCGCAACAGACCTAGGATCTGTCGCTCTTGGAGCGTGAGAGTTCAAGTCTCTCTATCCCGACAAATATTCATACTTTATTTTAATGGAAAGGTCTCGTAGCTCAGTTGGTAGAGCAATACACTTTTAATGTATGGGTCACGCGTTCAAATCGCGTCGGGATCACCTAATATTAACAACCAGTGTCATAATAAAGTTACTTCGGTGAATTCGCCTAGTGGTTGGGCACAATTTTTTGGTAATTGCATACATCAGTTCGATCCTGATATTTACTATTAAATATACTTTATTAATTTTCCTGGTTTAATTTTTAACAATTATGAAAACAAAATTATTAAAAAGATTGCGTAAAAAAGCTTGTCGTAAGTATTATATAACCTTTGATCAGAAATTCTATCATATTGAGTATTCTTACGCGTTTTATGAAACAATATCTATTGCTACTTTTAATAAAAAAGATAAAGATTTAGCTTTAAAAGAATGTGATAGATTACGTCGCTCATATATTTTATCTCATGCAAGAGATATATATAGAATGTTCTCGAAAGACACAAAATTTTATTAGTAATACAAAACCTGATAATTCCACAAAATGGAGAAATGTGGAAAAAACAGAGACGCCACTCCATTTGGCTGCAGTATCGTAATCCGTGTACATGCTTTTACGAACTGCGGAGGTATTTGTCCTCTTTTCAGCCCTCTTGTTTATCGATGACAAGAGGGCTTTTGTTTTAAAAATTATAATAAATATATATAATATGTATTTTGAAGAATTTGTTGCAAATGTAATGAGTTTGGTAAAAGAGTGTCCTAAAGATTGGAGAAAAGGACAATCTGTTTTTAATATTGTTGATTCTAAATATGGTGTTGCAAGAGATGTTCAATTTGTTGATAGAATAGATTGCTTCTATAACGATGAACAAATTGAATCTTTTCTTCAAGCTGCATATAAAAGATTAAAATGAGAAAAAGTTTAATAATATGACAACTGAAGAAAAAGCAAAAGCTTACGATGATGCATTAGAAAAAGCAAAAGGATTATTCAATAGTCCACGAACTTGTTTTGATATTGACCAATTGACTGATATCTTCCCCGAACTTGCGGAGAGCGAGGATGAGAAGAATATTGATACGATTTTTAACTGCCTCTATCAATGTTGCGATACTGGATTTATTAGCGGAACGCAGAGGGATAATGCGCTTGCCTACCTCGAAAAGCAGAAAGAGCAGAAGTCTAATTTTGATACCCATTGGGAAAACGGCTCAATGGTGTGCGAGCAGAAAGAGGAGAAAGTAGAGTGGAGCGATGAAGAGAAAGATAAGTTGAATAGTATAGAGCGTCTTATTGTTAATGCTAATGCACACGGCAATTATCTTATTGGAGATAAAGAGGCAACTGAATTGCAACACTTCATTCGTTCTATTGTAAAGCCCATTGCCAATATCGCAGAGTGGAGTGAGGAGGATGAAGAGGCTCTTGATATGTGTCTTGATGCTATTCCAAAAGCATGGAAAACCAAAAGCGGAATATTGCTTACAAAATGGTTAAAAGAACATTTCCGTCCTTCTTGGAAACCGAGCGAGGACCAGATGAGATGTCTTGATATGGTATTGTGCGATGAAGCTATGGATGATAATGTGCATAGAGTCCTTGTGCAATTAAGGGAACAACTCAAGAGACTGAAGGGAGGTGTTGTTCCTATGAAGGAGATTGATGAGTAGAATTAATAGGGGTGCGTGCCGAGCGAGAACTGAGCCGCTACAACCAACTGGACGCAGATGGGAGGCCACTAAACCTACGCACCTTTTCAACTTAATTTATATGGAAGATTACGAAATTATAGAATGGCCTGAAATCCAATATTTTATGGACATTGAAGGATTCGATGATAATGCTACACTTATAGAGGAAAACGATGCTATGGGTATTGGTAGTAGTACATATTTAGTCAGTAAAGATTGGCTGAAGTCTTTAGAAGAATAAATAAAATAACAGGGTGCGGAAAGGTAGAATAATAGAAATATTGGAGCGGATCATGCCGTACTGCATACACCGTGATTCATTGCGGTAACTCCATAAAAGTATGTACCGCACCCTTTTTCAACTTGATTTAGATATGAAACTATTCTTTAAGAAACGCAAATCTCTTCGTGATAAATGTATAGAAGCATACGGGGAAGAGTTTGGAGAAATCTATGATTCTCTTTGTAATGGTGTTCCTGTTGGTGGATTTAGGGAGACCGCAATAATATTACAAATGATTGAAGACATAAGAAATAAAATATGAAATACATTGACGCAGATAAACTGAAATACGAGATTAAAAGGCGTAAACTTTCAAACTACTATACCGATACCGATGATTATGAGACAGAACTTTTTGAAATTATTGACTCTCTCCAGCAGGAGCAAACTGATATGGGTGAGGTTTCTGATGGATACCACACTTTCAATGAACTTTACTGCTATCGAATGCTTTACAATGCTGCTTTCTTTAATTTGCTTCCGAGGGGGTGGGTTCATAAGAGTAAACGACATCATACTGGAGAAGAGTGCTTTGGTGGTGGATGGTTTATTGTAATGGCTAATCTACCCACTGGACAGATTAGTAATCATTATGAACTCAAGGATTGGGATTTGTTCCAAGTCCCTGAAAAAGAGTTCGCTGATGAATGGGATGGTCATACTCCACAGGAAGCTGCAGAAAGATTACACAGGTATCTCCAGCAGGAGCAGCAGGAAGTGGACTTGAAGAAGTTTACCGAGAAAATGGATGCTTGGAAAGCACGGTATAATTATCCTGATAACATCCCAATCAAGGCTACTATGGCTTTTACGGCGAGAATGTTCTACATGTATCCCAAGGCAGCAAGGGAGTGGTATGAGAGTTTACCCAAAGCAACACAAGACTAATATGGACAAGATAGAGAAAGAACTCCTCTTTAAGGACCTTTGTGCAAGGTTACCTTATGGCGTGATTTGTGATAGACTTGGACATACCAAGAAGCTTTTATCTGTATCTCCTTATAAGGTTTATTGCCTTGAATTTGACAATGGTGAATATATGCCAGGTGGGTACAAGATTGAAGATATTAGGCCTTATCTCCGCCCGTTATCAAGCATGACAGAGGAAGAGAAAGAAGAACTAAAGGAAGAGCACAAAAAAGACGAGAGAATATATGCAGAAGTCATTGAAAGGATAGCAAATGGTGATGAACATGCAAGAGGAACAGCAATACCACATTTTGCTGCTGATTGGTGCAATAAGAATCACTTTGACTATCGCGGCTTGATTGAGAAAGGTTTGGCATTGGAAGCACCTAAAAGAATGTATAATGACTAACAGTTGTGAAAAAATAATTTCTCAGGTAAAAGATATAGTTTTCAACTTGTCTCTTGAGGAATATAAACTTACCAATGACGATATAGGAGACTACTCGTTGGCTGCAATAAAGAAAAATAAACCAAGGCATAAGGAAATTAGTGATGAAATATGCTGGAGGTTGCAAGACTATGAACTCGCTAAAGATTGCCTTGATGATGGACTTAATGAAATACCAGATTCATTAATGGACTCGTTGAACTACGAATATTAAAAATTTTTGATATGGACAAGGCGGGATATGATGTGGCGATGTATCATTGCTACCTGAGATGTGAGCTGCAGGAGGAGAAATGCAAGGACTGCGAGATATTAAAGATTTATAGGAAAATATATGACACAGGAAGAAATATGGAGCATTTGTATTCTTTACCAAGAGAACAAATCAATAAAAGATGCGTCCGATGAATTAAAACTTCCAGAATCTGATGTTAACGCTGTTTATTTGGAAATAAAAGAACAAGAGAAGAATTTAAGAAAAAAACCATTGTACAAAATATAAAGAAATGGCACAGAAAGAAGAATCTTGGCAAGAGCGTTGGGATGAAAATGGGTGGAAACCTAAAAACGGATTATCACCAAATTATACGCCAAAAGAATATTCCCAAGAAGAATTTAATGCAATTCTTAAAGAAGCTGTACCGAAAGAAGATTTGACCGAAGAAGAGTTCAATGAGGCGAAGAGGATTTGGGAAAGTGAGAGGAATATGCTTAAAACAGTAAAGTATTTGCAGTCTGTAAAATATGGACAGGGGATGAAGTTAGCAAAAACATATTTTGACCTTTACGTTAATAATTAAAGAATTATGACACAAGAAGATAAACAACTACTGCTTAAAGACATCTGTGCGAGATTGCCTTATGGAGTGATTATACAGTACCATACAGATTATGATTGGGCACCAGTAAAGATGCACAATATATCTGCATACGGTTTATTCAATGATAGTTATAGAATTGAGAACTGTAAGCCTTATCTCCGTCCAATGGGTTCTATGACAGAAGAAGAAAGCAGGGAACTCGGCGAACTCATTACTATTTATGATGATGTTGATTGGATGCTTGCTCATCATTTTGATGTTCATAATCTTATTGAAAAAGGTCTTGCTCTCGAAGCGAAAGAAGGGATGTATAGTATGTAAAACAAACTATGAAAAAAATTATTATTACAACAAGACAGGCTGAATCTCTCAAAGAACTTATGAATAGAGGATTAGCTTATACCGATATGTTTTATAAGTATTCTAAAAGAATGGAAAACATATACAAAATTGTTAATCAACAACTTCAAAACGGTAAATAGCAATGATTACGGAAGATTACGTAAGTTTTGAAGTGGCTAAACTCATGAAAGAAAGGGGGTTTGATGAAGAGTGCATCTATGTTTATCGTCATGATGGTTCAGAAGATATTTGGGATGCTGATAAGGAAGATATTGCCTGTCAGAAACCTACTCTTCAAATGGCAGTGAAGTGGCTGAGAGAAGTTCATAAGATAGGAGTATTTCCATCAACATATGCATTTACAGTTGGGAAAAATGGGAGCGCAAAACATGTTTATGGGACGGCAATCATCAACTTGGAGACATATGAACTTATGACAAACGATTTAATGCCAATGCCGACATATGAAGAGGCTACGGAGGCAGCAATAAAGTATTGTCTTGAAAATTTGATTTAGCATGAAAGAATATCTCTATAAGGAATGGAAATACAACAATCTTCCTAAGTACTATCACTTATTTGATTCTTGGTTTGAAAGCCTTACAGAGAATCAGGTTTTATACTATAAGGCTTATTCGGAAGGAAAGAAATCACCATTTAATTAGTTATGAAAATACCATTTGATATAGCGTATCGCTCTTTTATAGAGTCAGGAGAATATAAAGTAGAAACGAGAGACGGGAGACCAGCGAGAATAATTTGTTGGGACAGAAAATCAGAATATGGCTTTTCGCTTATTGTTCTTATAGAATGCGAGAGCTCTGAGAATCCAGATGTTTTCTCAGTTACTGGCAAGTATCGCACTGACAGGGATAGTGATGAAGACCTTTTCATTATCACTCCTGAGCCTGAACTGACAGAGTTTGAGGAAAAAGTGAAACAGCTTATTGGGCATTACCCAGTTGCTACAAAAGAAAATAAAGGGAGTCTTATTTATGAGGTTCGAAAAGAAGCAATAGAACTTCTCAAACTTGCCAAAAAGGAAATTTGTAAAGATTGTACTGTTGGCTTAGACCAATATTGGAAAGGTCGTGAGGATGCAAGGAAAGAGTATGAAAAGCCAATAACATTTCATTACCCCATTTACCAACCTCCTTGCTTTTACGGAGGGGTATGCACAAATCCTATGAAGGATTGTATAAATTGCCCAAGACAAAGTAGTGGTGCAACAATAAATACATCAGAAACTAATAAAGCAGAATAATTATGGAAGCATTGATTGTGATAATATTTTGCATTGTTTTAGCTTTAAGTATATACTTTCTTATAAGAAATAACTTTGTCTGTGATTTTAAACTCCTATTGAATACAAGGTGCTATGAAATATGTCAAAATCATTTAGGGTCCTTAGATAAACTTACTCTAGAAGCTATGGAAGAGCATCAAGAACTTGTAAAAGTATGGAATTCAATAATGGCTATTCCTTACGAAAAATTCTTATTCTCATTTAAACCTCTTAAACCAGAGTATTGGCTCACAGAAAAACAACTTGCTTTTCTTAGGATAAATGAATTTTAGATATGGATAAGATAGAGAAAGTAAAAGGATGGATAGCAAGAGACGATGATGGCACTCTTGCAATTCATTATGAAAAGCCTCGCAGGGTGTGCTACCAGAACGGAAATATCATGCCTGATGGGACTCCTTGGGTATGGGAAAATGAAGCTGGATACGGTTTATTACCAGTTAAAATCTTTCCTGACTTAAAATGGGAAGATGAGCCAATTGAAGTTGAACTTACAATAAAAAGAGTATCCACCCTATCGGAAGAACCTGACAAGAATTTGGAGGAAGCAGCAGAGAAATACTTGAATAAAGTGTTCGGTGATGGCAAACATCAACAGTTTTATAAAGACTTGTTCATTGCTGGATGGAAATGTAGGGACGATCAAATGCCTATGCCCGAAGATACAGTCCTTTTCCAAAAGGGAGTTGCGGAAGGCAGAAGGCTCGAAAGGGAGGATGTGCTCGGTGATGTGGTGGAAGGCTATGTGGATAAGGATTACATCGTCACGGAGGGACCATTTTACTTCATTCGTTCCAAAAACATAGACTTGCCAAATGTGTACAAGGAAGGTGACAAAGTTCGCATCATCATGCTTAAAGATGAGGAATAAAATATGGCAGACGATAAATACAAAATGTTTAGGAACTTTATGTTCAATGAACTTGGAATTACCAAAGAGGACATACGAGATTGGATTCAAGAAGCTGTCCAAGAAGAAGCTCATCGACTTGTTATGAAGACATATAATAATTTCGATGTCAGTACTGAGCTGAGGAGACAACTAACGGATAGGTATAGTCCACTTCGTCAAGATGTTATAAATGATTGTTCCAAGAAACTACTCGAAACAATTACTCTCACTATCAGCAAAAAGGATGAATAGGATATGATACCAGATAAAATTTATATCCCCCAAAATATAAATCGGAGCGATGTGACCAGCCTATCTTTCCCAGATGATAAAGGACGGGGAATAGAGTACATTCGCAAGGAAGCTCTATTGGAATGGTTAAACCGAATGCTTGAAATTTCGGCGCAATCGCTTGAATTTCAAAGAAATTATGCTTATGGGAAAGTGATTGACAAACTAAACGAGATGTAATATGAGCAAGAGAGCAGAAGAAGCCGCATTGAAGATATGTCCCCCTATGATTGTTAAGGATGAGGACGGTTCTTTAGATGATTTAACATATATGGCTCGAACATGGGTACAAAAAGGTTACGAGCAAGCCGAGAAAGACACCGTGGATAGGGCTGCCGAATGGTGGTACGAACACATAGTGGGTTTCATGAGCGAAGGGCTTGTAAAGAATGTTATCGAGGAGTTCCGTGAGGCGATGGCAGATGAAGATACCAGCACTACCAAATAAGAAATAATAATGGTACTTGAAAACAAATTTGGATTATTTATTAAAGCTAATCTTAATGAATATCCATCTATTAATGAAGGAGATATTTTATATTTTGGTAAGAATCCTTATCGGGTGGAATCTATTATTATAACTGCTGATAATCATAAAGCTATATTTCTTTCTAAACCAAAAGTGCAAAATACAAAGACTGTATAAGTATAATCTTATTGATTGTTAGATGTCTATACTTGAATTAAATTAGAAATCTTTTTAATATGTATAATGATATTATTATTCCTACTTGGGAATTAGCTTTAGTAATGATAACCTGTCTTTTTGTAGGTTATTATATAGGAGATTTTGTTAACAAATGGAAGAAACTGAAGTAATGGTAGCACAAATAATTCCGCAAACCATGCAAGAACGTATAGACATGTATATGAATGAATCTAAAGAAAGATTAGCATCGATGCTTGCACAACAAGATTTAATCGTTAATCCTTTAGGTTGTAAAGAATCATATACTGAAGGCAATCTTACATACAGTGATGAATATCAAACTTGGTTAAATAGTGTAAAGAAAAAAGAATAATGAAAAAGTTATCATATGCGGTAGGTCTTCAGTTTGGAGACGAAGGAAAAGGTAATTTTGTACAATATCTTTGTAAGAAAGCAATTGAACGTAATGAAAAACCTTTAGTTGTAAGATATTGTAGTGGTCCTCAAGCATCTCATACAGTTGTAAATGGAGATATTACTCATGTGTGTGCTTCATTTGGTTCTGGAGTTCTTTTAGGAGTTCCTACTTATATTTACAATGGTACAGAAACACTTATTGATCCAATAGCATTAAAAGCAGAATATGAAGTTCTTTTAGATAAAGGTATTAAACCTGAGTTCTATATAGATCCTAATTGTAAGATTATAACACATTATGATGTTATAGCAAATAGAAAGAATGAAGATTCTCTTGCTAATGGCACTTGTGGTTGTGGTGTATGGGAAACAATTAACAGATATCGCAAAATGTTTTGTTGTACAGCAGGATATTTAATTACTGTTGATACTGATTTTATATTGGATAGGGTTAGAGATTTTTATGAATTTGATAGCTGTCTTTTAGATGAATCATTTAGAGAAGCTGTTGAATTTATTAAACCTTTTATTCGTAAATTAGATATTGAACAGTACGATACTGTTATTATGGAGTCTTCTCAGGGATTGTTATTGGATGGGGTTAGAGGTCTAAAACCATATATTACTCCTTGTGAAATATTTCCACATAAAGATTATAATTTAAATCTCTTTCCAGATGTTACTTTTGATGATATTCAAGTTTACCTAGTTACTAGAACTTATACTACTAGACATGGTGCTGGATATACACCAAGAGTAATAGATGATCTTATTGATATAGATTGTTTTGAAGCTAATAAAGATAATGAATTTCAGGGTCAATTTAAAACAGGTTTATTAGATATTGATTTAATTAATCGTGGAATTGATAGACATTGTTTAAACAATTATGATGTTAAGTATAATTTAGTTGTAACACATTGTGATTGTTTATTAGTAAATTCTTATTTGCGAACACTTCCTTTTGTAACAAATAAAAATCTATTTTCTGTTAGAGCTATAAATCCTGGATTAAAGATAGCTGATATGCTTAATTTGAATTTTAATAAGGTGTTTGAAAGTTATTCATTTAAGTCTGAATTTAATGAAGTTTAGTATTTGGTTATTTATAGCATTGACTATATTTGTTATATTAGATTCTGTTGATGTAGAAGTAGATGTAGATGATACTACTTGGCTTGAACGTAAAACAGATCGTTTAATTCATGTGTATGAATATGATCCTAATATTGGAGTAAGATATAGATATGCTGGAGATGATTTTGATAAGTATATGCGCCTTATAGATCTATTAATAAAGTTTAAATATGGATAATAAAGTATTAATTGCTCCAGATATTCATTGTAGATCGTTTTATAAGCCATTACTTGATATAAAGGATCAAAGAATAATATTTCTAGGTGATTATATGGATCCCTATAGAGATGAGGATACATCTGATGAGCAAGGTATTGTTAATCTAGAAGAAATTATTGATTTTGCTAAACAAAATAGTAATGTAATACTTCTAGTAGGTAATCATGACGAAAGTTTTATCTGGTCTTTTATGCGTTTTGAAAGAACAAGCTATAAGTATTATAAAGAGCTTCACACTTTATATCGTGATAACATAAATTTATTCAAACCTTGTGTACAAATACAAGATACTTTATTTTCTCATGCTGGAGTATGTAATGGTTGGATATCACAAATGAATTATTTATTTGAGCAAGATAAATCTGATTTTAGATTAAATGAATCTAACATTTGTGATTACATTGGTAATGAGTTTGAAAAAGAACTTGAATACGATACTGCAGTACAACATATGTGGGATTCATATCTTCGTTCTCCAATATTTTGTATAGGACGTGCTCGTTGGGGAGATGCACCATATGGTGGTCCTTTCTGGGCAGATGTTTCTGAACATATATATGATGATTTAAACATTTATCAAGTGTTTGGACATACTCAATTAAAAGAAACTGGACACTTTATAAAACATAATAAATTTATTTGTTGTGATTCAAGATCTTTATTTGAATATGATTTAGATTCACATAATATTAACAAAATTTAAGAATTAAAAGATGATTATTTGGTTTGATTCAAAAATGCAGATGCATGTGGATAAGAATGCTTCTGCTAACAATGATTTTGCACTTGCTAGATACGGTAGTAATCTTGAAGATGTAGTATTTCTTGGTAATGTGCGTATAAATGGTTATAGTATGACTTTTACACATTTCCATGTAAAATCAAATGCCGAAGAAGTTATTGGTTATGGTTGGTGTTCTCAATCTACTATACGTAAACATTTTCTTAAGAGTCAGATTTCTACTATTGAAAAGGCTATCGCAAAACACCTAAAAGGTAACAATTATCGTAGAACTAATTTTAGTATTAATTTTGAGGTATCTAATAGCTCAAAACAACTATTTTATGATCTTGGATATACTGTTACAGATTATGTATCGCACGGTTCTACTTATTGTGGCGATTCTATTGATTTCAATATGATGTCCAAAATGGTTGAATGTTAACATGAAAGTCTATATAGCTGGTCCTTTTTTTAAGCCTGAAGAAAGAAATAGAATTGAACGTTTAGTAGCATATCTTTATAGAAATGGTTTAGATACTGTAAAGTATTTTATTCCAATGGAGCATTTTATTAAGGATGCTGATAAATTATCTAATTACGAATGGTCTAAGAAAGTATTTGAAATGGACGTTGAAGCTTTAAAATCATCAGATTTAATAATTGCTGTTTATGATGGACATTATTCAGATTCTGGAACTGCTTGGGAGATTGGATTGGGTTATGCATTGCAAATACCAATAATTCTATTAGTCACAGATTTAAAATTGGACTTATCTATAATGCCACTCTGTAGTTGTAAAAAAGTGTATGATTTTGAAACATTTTTACACAACGGTCTTCCAATTCGCAGATCAAGTTTAATGACATTAAAGTAATGATAGTAGATAATTGGAAATATTTAAGAGACAGACTTAACTTTTCGGATTCATCTAAGTTTTACATGATTCAATTACAACAACGTAAAAAAGATGACATCTCTTTTCCTGCAAATAACCGAACGGTTAAAACATATTTCATTTCTTCTCTAGAGGAGTATCTTTCTTTAGAGAACGAAATCAAGAAACTTTCAGATGAATCCAAAAGTCGAGTATATGTTAGATTAAATCGGAGATCCTTTGAAGAAGTTGCTTTAGAAGTTAATAAAGATCTTGCACAAATTTTAAAGGATAAAAATTTTCAACATTTGAAAAATCTTGTTCCTTCTGCTGCTGGAAAAATATGTTCTGAACATGATAAATTATGGATAGTTGATATTGATGCAGATAGTATAGAGGAATTAAATGAAAAATCTGCTAAAATCATTAATTATTTAATGAGTCCAGAAGTAAATGCATTTAAATACACGGTTCCAACTTTAAACGGAGTGCATGTTATAACAAAAAAGTTTAATTCTAAAGCATTTTCTGAAGTTTTTCCAGGTGTTGATATTCATAAAGATAATCCAACGCTTTTATATTTTAATCCAGATGCTCATAGACCAATTCAGAGTACTGACTAATGAAACTCCAGATACAATAGAAAGAATATTGTACGAGATGCAAACATTAGCGGTAAAAGGAAGACAGCACTGGTCAGGTGTTGTGTTCAATAATATAAATAATATCAAACGCTTCTTTATTGAACAAGGTTTCAATGTAAGCGTTGATAAATTTCATGTATTAACAATTTCTTGGGAATAATGAAGAATTTTCCGATCAATCATGAAGGTAAAACTTATTGGATAAGTAGATCTATTGCTGCAGTAGGTTTTGTATTTTGTTTAGACGATAATAAACTTTTTGTTTTAGCTAATCAAAGAGGTAAAGGTGCTCCAGATTTTCAAG
>Ga0247611_10006626_pt1 | contig 14776 bp, 16 predicted proteins | sample 177DNAGHGhighgp2_FD_192422 | JGI IMG/M metagenome (GOLD analysis project Ga0247611, IMG submission 192422) | Sheep rumen microbial communities from Palmerston North, Manawatu-Wanganui, New Zealand - 1770 DNA GHGhigh gp2 | ecosystem: Host-associated > Mammals > Digestive system > Stomach > Rumen...
CTTGTCGAGTTCGTCAATCTTGTCGCCGAGTGCGCGCATGGCGGCCACGGCTTCGTCGGCGTTCTCGCCCTTCTTCTTGAGGTCGCCAATCTTCTTGGATTCGGCGTTGCGTTCGCTCTTGAGGCGTTCCACTTCGGTGAGGAGCGGGCGGCGTTCGTTGTCGATGGCGAGAACGTCCTTCAGGCTCACTGTGGTGTACTTCTTTTCGGTTTCAGCAATGTAGTATTCCGGATTTTCGCGGATTTTCTTGATGTCAAGCATTTTGTGCCTCGGATGATAAAAATTTTACGCGGGTAAATTTAGCAAAAAGCCGCGGGCCGAGTCAGCATCAGACCCGCACAATCTCGTCGCAGAGGGTGCAGATGGCGGTACGGTGGGTAATGAAGATCATCGTCTTCTCGGGGTAGGCGGCGAAAAGCCGGGTGTACAGTTCTCGCTCGGTTTCCTCGTCGAGCGAAGCGCTGATTTCGTCGAGCAACAGGATGCTGCCCGAACGCAAGAGCCCGCGTGCGATGGCGATACGCTGTGCCTGGCCCTCGCTGAGCCCGCCTCCGCGTTCCCCGAGTTCGGAATCAAGGCCATCGGGGAGTTCGAACACAAAATCTGCACAGGCGGTATGCAGTACGGCCTTCAGCTCGTCGTCGGTAGCATTGGGCCTTGCAAGCAGCAGATTATACCGGATGGAGCCACTCATGAGCGTGTTGCCCTGCGGAACGTACACGAAGTTCGCGCGCGTGGATTTGCCTGCCTGAATGCTCGTAGCTGGCTTGTCGCCCGTATTAGACTGCACCGCATAAACTGAGACATTCCCGAGAGCGGGCTCGACAAACCCGAGCATGAGCCGGAAAAGCGTTGTCTTTCCCGCACCGGTTTCGCCCAGGAGCGCCGTCTTTGTTCCCGGCTTAAAGTCGTGCGTAAAGTGCTCGATTATCTCGCGGTCGCCCTTTGCGTACCTGAACGTGACATCGTCGAACTGAATGCCCGCGCTATTCAAAATCTGATTATCCGTCCTGGGTTCTTTACTTTCATCTGCCTGCAGTTCCTCAAGGCGGTCGATACTTGCTGTGGAGTGTATGACCTGCGGGGTCATGTTCAGGAGTGAAAGGATGGGCTGCTGGATTTGACCTACGAGTTGCAGGAACGATGTCATCACGCCGAAGGTGATGGTACCGTGATAGAGCCCGAGGCCGCCCCAGATGAATGCGGCGAGGTAGCCGAACCCGAAGGCGATACCCAGCATGAACCTCGTGATGACGGAAAAACGCGTGCGTCGCAGTACGTTGCCCCGGAGTTCCTGCTGCATGGAATCGAGACGGTCGGCAACCCACTGTTCGCTCCCGAGGGAACGCAGGACCGCATTGTATTCGACGCCTTCCTGCACGTGCATCTGTATCTGGCTTTCCTTTTCGCGGATGTCGAGGGTCATGCGCTTGAGTTTGCGTGCGACGAACTTGCCGAGGATGATGGCGAGCGGGGTGAAGATGACAAGCGCCCAGGCGAGCCAGGCGTCGAAGAAACGCATGAGGAGGAATGCACCCAGCAGCTGGATGCCTGTCACGACCATCTGCGGGACTGTTTCTGCGATTACGCCCGAAACAGAATCGATGTCCTTGGACAGGCGCGAGGTAATATCGCCGGAGTGGAGTTCATTCTCGTCGAAAAGCCTTCTGGAAAAGAGTTTCGAGAACAGGCTGAGACGCAGTTCGTTCGACTTGCAGGTCGATGCTACAGTCGTCATGTAGAAGTAAACCTGGCGAAGCAATATGCGGCCGAGTACCGTGAGCGCAAGCAGGATAATCATCTGTACGATATCATCCTTGCTGCCCGTATGGATGGTCTCGTCGATAAACCGCTTGGAGAGCCATACCATCAGGAGTCCGAGCCCGACCTGAGCGGTCCCGAACAGGATACGCACCGAACTATTCAGGCGCGTCCCTCGCGTATTCTGCCATAGCCAGGCTACGTACTTCATTCTACGACGCCGACCTTCTTCCATTCGCCGACGATGGAATTCACGTCGGCAATAGCCTGTTCGCGTGCCACGTCGTATTCTTCACAGAGGGCATCGGTGAGGGAATCTACGGAAAAGTCTCCCTGTTCGCCGGCCTTTTTCCAAAGGAATGCCGCCGTCTCGTTTAGGCACAGGAGCCGCCCGAAGTCGAGTGCCCCGATGCCTTCTCCCATGATGACCTGTTCGCCGCACACGTCGCGCAGCACGAATCCTTCTTTCAGTTTCATAAGCTTTTTACCTTGCGGATAATGCGATATACCAATAGTAGCCATTTTCTGATGGGCTTGAGCCTGCCCCAGAGCCTGGCGTGGCGACGAGCCGACGCAGAAACGAGCGAGCGCCTCTTTCTGCCGGCACTCACTACGTAGGTGGCTGCAGCCTTGATGTCTTGCCGGCAGCAATGCTCGACTCCGTAGAGGTTTCCGTCGCCCATGAGCGTAACGTGCTCTCCGTCGATCTTGACAATGCGGTGGATGACATAGCGGCAGTTCTCTACGTAGGCGAGGACGACATCTCCGACCTGTATGGCAAGCGGCTTTTCGAGAATGACGCTTTCACGCCCGCCGACGATAAACGGGAGCATGCTCCTGCCGTTGACGGGGAAGGTGACCGATATTCCTTCGCTCACGAGCCGGATGGCCTCGGAAAGAATTGCGCTATCGCTTGCCAAAGCCTGTTCCATGCTAAGAAACCTTTATGGCGTTATGGCATGTCCTTGCCGCATCGCTATCGGGCAGGCACTGCAGGTGCCATACACGGGCATCGCGTGCAATCGTGTTTTCGGTATTGTGAAGCCCGTCGGCGATTTTGCGGTCCCAGCGCTTGCCGGATATGCTCGTGAGGATAGCCGCATACGATTCGACCCCGCGTAACGCCCGAATCTTGTTGAACGGAGCCTGTTCCAGGAGCACGATGCCACCCAGGGGGTACGATTCGTTCTTGTAGCACGGCGTCTTGCCGCTCCATGGGGAGCCATAGACCCGGATGCCTTCGGGGTGCACGCGCACCACCGGGTTGTCGTCGTTCAGGAGCGAAGTATCGGCGATATTTTCAAGCCAGAGCCTCGCGTGGGTGCTCTTGCCAGTCCCGCTCTTGCCAAGGAACATGTATCCATGCCCCCCGTGCACGACTACTGCCGAATGGAAAAGTGCCGTACCGAGGGGTGCGGTCGCGAGGGCGAACAGGACCATCAGGGCGTTGTTGACGCAGTAACGGGAAGCATAGTCCGTTATGTATACGGTGGCGCTCTTGTAGCCGTTCTCGCAGACAAGTGTCCCGGAAAGCCTGTGGGCGAGCCTGAACTCGAAAACGTTCTTGCCGTCTGGCGTGTGTCCGCAAATTATCTGCTGGCCTTCTTCGTCCTGCCTAGTTTCCTCGGTGTATTCAATCTGCGGGCCAGCCTGCACGATACGCAGTGTAAAGATGGTAGACGAGGGGTCGCTTGCCGTAATGGCGAACGGGGCGTAGTTTTCAAGCCCACCTCCGATATCGAGGTCCGTTTCGAGCGTAAACACGTGCCCTGCGACTTTGTACGAGCGTGCGGTCATTCTTGCGATGTCCTTTTTTATACAATATAAAAATAAAACTACATTTACAACATGGTAAAGATCTTACGGAAAATTGCTCCGTCGACGTTCATTGCGGTTAGCGCCCTGCTTGCGGCTATGTGTGTGCTAGCCGGCTGTTACAGTTTTACGGCGAGTACGCTCCCGAGCCACATCAAGACAGTACAGATTCACGATGTCGATGACAAGACACTCGATCCGGTGCTTGCAAACAGTATCCACACGGCTGTTGTCGAAATGTTCAAGAAGAACGCGGGTGGCGTACGCCTAGTGAACGAGGAAGCAAATGCCGACTTTGAGATTACGCTGCTCAGCTACACGAACAAGCCCGAGAACTACAACAGCAACAGCGACGTGGAAACCTACCGCGTATCCATCCGCGTGAGCGTGAAGTTCTACGATAACGTGAAGGAACGCATTATCTACGAGAACAAGTCGCTTTCTGCAGAAGGTGTGTACGACGTGCAGAAGAATGAGGCTGAGGACCGCCATGGCCAGGCCCGCGCTATCGAGAAACTGCAGGACCTTATTATCGCGAACGCCCTTGCCAAGTGGTAGTCGCTAGATAAAATCCGAGACGTGAACGGTCTTTTCGTTCAGCAGGGCCTCGGTGAGTGTCGAGCCCACGTAAGTCAATTTAAGCGAGAAGAACGGTTCTCCACGTTCGAGCAGGGCGAGGAATATGAGGTCACCGTCCCAGTGGGGGAGCTTGATGACGTCTTCCTTGGGAACCCATTCGAGAGTCCCCTCGTCGCAATCCTTTAAAGTCCCCGTGAATTCGGTCGCCGTAAACAGGTGCATGAACTCTGTCTCCTGCATGCCGTCGCTGATAAACGTCACGATTCCGCGGTATTGGGGGCGTACAAGTGTGAGGCCGGTCTCCTCGAGTGTTTCACGGCGGATACAGTCCTCTGGAGATTCCTTCTCCTCGAACTTTCCACCGATACCAATCCACTTATCCTTGTTGATGTCGTTCTTCTTCTTGACACGGTGGAGCAGCAGGTACTTGCCGTCTTGCTCGATGTAGCAGAGGGTCGTATTTATCATTCTTGTTCTTCGGCTGTTTCTTCAATGTAGGGAATCAGGCGCACTCCGCTCGAATTCCAGTGCTTGAACTGTTCGCCCTGCGGGAGCTTCGTTCCATACCCCTTGGCCTTGATGCGGTTCTCGTCGATTCCTTTCTCTACCAGGTAGTCAACGATGGCCTGGGCCTGCTTCTCGGAGACTTCCTGCCCGCTTGGGGAACTGCACTGGATCTCGAGAATAAAGATGTTCTTGCGCATGAGGTAGATGACGTCGTTCAGCGCCGTGTAACTCGAATTCAGCAGGACATCGGAATTATTCTTGAACTTGATACGCGTAGCAAGCGAGTTCAGGTTGTTCCTGGGTTTCAGAGGACAGCCGTTGTTACCGACAAGGACGTTCTGGAATGTTCCCGGGCACTTGTCGAGATAGTCTAGAATTCCGTCACCGTCGGTGTCTATGGGGCACCCGAGAGAGTCGACAGGAGCATGTGCGGGAGTGTTCGGGCACTTGTCCGTTGCATCGGGAATGCTGTCGTGGTCGTGGTCAGACGGGCATCCGTTCTGGTCTACCGGGAATCCGACAGGCGTGTCGTTGCACTCGTCCTTGCTGTCGGGAACACCATCGTGGTCATTGTCGGCAGGGCATCCGTCGTCGTCGACGATTTCACCCTCATGGCTATTGGGGCACATGTCGATTTCGTCGGGGACGCCGTCCTTGTCGAAATCGAGCGGGCATCCGTGGATGTCTACGGGGTATCCGCGTGGGGTTTCGGGACACGAATCGCGTTCGTTCAGGACGCCATCGTGGTCGTCGTCGAGGGGGCAGCCGAATTCGTCGACCTTATCGCGCGAAAGGGAGTTGGGGCACCTGTCGCGGTTGTCGTCTACGCCGTCGTTGTCGCTATCGCGTATGCAGCCCACACTGTCGACGGCCGTCCCAACCGGTGTGTTCGGGCAAATATCGATGTAGTCGGGAACGCTGTCGTTGTCGGAATCGATAGGGCAGCCACGGTAGTCGACGCCGACTTCGCGCGGGGTTCCCGGGCAGTCGTCAAAGAAGTTCATGACTCCGTCGAGGTCAAGGTCGACAGGGCAACCCCTGGTGTTGACTGCGACCCCGAGTTCGGTGTTGGGGCACAGGTCCTCGCGGTCAATGACACCGTCGTTGTCGCTGTCCTTGCGGCTGAAATCAATTGTTTTCGTGATGGCGAGGACCATCGAGAATTCTGGCGTGCCACGGATATTGTATTCGAGGCTGCGGCCATCGTGCCTGCGGTGGACCTCGATGCTGTTACCCAGATTCATGTCGCGTACGAAGTCGAAACCGACGTCCATGCCGAGCATCAGGTTGAGCATGTTGGGCAGGTGAATTTTTACCGCAGGCGTTACGCGGAATACATCGTTCATGATGGAACGGGCAAACTTGTCGCGGAACAGTTGCGTTTCTGCGGTCACCTCGATAACACCCGATACAGTCTTCTTGGGGAACAGCTCGAAGCCCGAACCCCACAGCAAGGAATGGTTGTCGGAGTTCGTTACATGCAGGTAGCCCATGTACGAGTTCCAGTAGAGGATGTCGTTGATGTTGATCGAGAGGAGCCCTTCGAAGAGGAGCGCCCACTTGCCCGCCGTGAACGCGTAGGAATCCTCGTCCTCGTAGATATACCACTGGTGCCTGGGGCGGAAACCGATTCCCTTGGCACCTGTAGGAGCGGTCGCCTCGATAAGGAACCCGACGTTCACCGGTGTCGAGGGAATGGGGTAGGAATACTTGAGGTAGGCCAGGAAGTCTCCGATGCCGAATCCGTCGAGGTCGGTCCCCTCGATTTCGCCCTCGTAGTAGAGTGGCAAGCTTGCGCCGAATTCAAAGTTGTCTGTAACGCCAAAGGCGAGCGAGATTGCGCCTCCCGAGGAGGGGGTGTTCTTGTCCAGTTCGTATATGGAGTCTGTTCCGGCCGGCGAATAGCCGTTCATGGCGAGCGCGTGGCCGTCGTTTATCGTCTCGTAGCTGCCCGAAATAAACAGAAAGCCCTGCTCGAGCGTGTTCGCCGTCGGAACGCGCACGCCTTCCAAGTTCCTGCCGATGCCTATCTGGGCATGGAGGATTGAGGCTAAAATAAGCAGTGTAGAGAGGATTTTTTTCATAATCCGCCTAAAAATTTAATTTTTTTTTGATTTTCCTATTTCTATTTTAAAGATTATGTATATATTTGCCTCCGTGAGTCTCGTGTCAAAACAGAATCAGGATTTACCTTCCTGGCATAGGAAAGCGCAGAAGGCGTACCACGTAAACCGCGTGATTATCCTTCTTCAGATGGTCGCTGCCCTGGTCATGTGCGGTGTAATCCTGTATGGCATGGCGCGGGTGTTATAGAGAATTAAGAGGTATTATGTTACAATTCGCCTATCATTGCGGTCGCCGCCCCAAGAATGATGGTTTTGATGCCCCGATGCCCTTCTCTAACGAAGAGGAAGAAGAGGAAATCGAAGAAGAGGAAGAAGTGGACGAAGAAGTGGACTTCGACCAGCCTTCCTTTAAGCGCGACCAGATCTGGTCGGACTACGCCGAAGACCTGGACTACGACCAGTGATCCGCTGGTTTAGGCTTGCGGGCACATCGATTGCCCTCTTGGCTACATCCGTGCTGCTGGCCTGTGCTCCAAAGCAGGCTGCATCCGGTATTGCCGATGTGCAGGTGGCTGAGCCGCCTGTGAGCGATACGGTTTCCTTTGCAGAATGGTCCCTCCGGTTCAAGGTCTCTGATTCGCTATCCATCCGCCCGTCGTGGGAGAACTACCAGTATGCGTTGCAGGCGATGGACAACCAGGAATGGAACGCCGCTAGGCGCTACCTCCAGAGGTCGCTGCGCAATCTCGTTACCGAACATTTTGATTCTACCTACGCAAACGTGAGCCCGAAGGAGGACTCCCTCTACAGGCTCCGGATGTCCGTGCTTATTATACGCGCGTTCGACGAAGTCTACCCCAACGAGGTTATCAACCCCGACGAAGGCCCGCTGGACGGTATATACCAGGATGAGAGCGTGCTTGCCGACAGTGCGGCACTGACGAGCATCGAGGACCAGCTCGATTCCATGGATGTCACCGATTTTACGCTGCCCGTGAAGTTCAACGAGCGCGTGATGCAGGAAATATTCTACCTCACCACCAAGGCTAAGAGCTTTACCGAGGGATCCCTCAGCCGCAAGACGGCCTACGACTCGATGGTGTATGCAAAGCTTGCCGAGCACAACATGCCGCGTGACCTCGTGTTCCTCTCCCTGGTGGAATCCGGCTTCAAGGTGAAGGCCTATAGCCGTGCGAAGGCTTCGGGCCTGTGGCAGTTTATCCCGGAGACCGGCAAGCGCTATGGCCTGAGCGTCGACTACTGGGTGGACATGCGCCGTAACCCGGAACTGGCTACCGAGGCCGCCCTCAATTATCTATCGTACCTGTATAGCGAGTTTGGTGACTGGCTCCTCGCGATGGCCGCCTATAACTGCGGTGAAGGCCGAATCCGTCGCGAAATCCGTGAATGGAAGGCCGACCCGACCCACGACACGACTCTCCCCGTATCTTACTGGGACCTGGAACTCCCGAAAGAGACCATGCACTACGTGCCGCGAATCCTTGCGGCAATGGTCATCGGGCATTACCCCGACCAGTACGACATGAACGTGAAGCAGACTTTCCGCCCTCAATTCGATACGGTCACCGTGTTCGACTCGTTCCCGCTCGAAGAGGTAGCGAAACTCCTGAAAGTGCCCGAGGATACCCTCCGTACCCTGAACATGGAACTCGTGATGTGGTGTACGCCCCCAAATACGGATTCATACCTGCTCAGGCTCCCTGTCGGTACCCGTTCGGCATTTGTCGAGGGCTATGACAGGATGCAGAAGAACAACTTCTCGAGCTGGCACCACCACAAGGTCAAGAAAGGCGAGAACCTCGGTGCCATTGCCCGCCAGTACGGCATCACGGTCACGGAACTCCGCCAGGCGAATGACCTGAAGAACGATAAACTGCGCCAGGGCAAGACTCTGCTTATTCCAATCAAGGTCACGCCGCGCAAGTCCTCGGGCAAGAAGCCCATGAAAGTCCGCACCTACGTTGTGGAACTTGGCGACAACCTCGCGTCTGTTGCCCGCCAGTTCGGTGTTTCGCAGGAATCCTTGCGCCTATGGAATTCCCTCGATGCCGCTGCGGTCATCAAGCGCGGCGACACGCTGTACGTCTCGAAACCCGAAATGCGCCCCTCGGGAGAATCCAGGAAGATTGAACTCAAGAAGGGCGAACGCTATGTGGTGGGCGAGGGCGATACCTACGCCAATATAGCCCAGGCACTGGAAATCCCGGTTGCACTCCTGATGCAGGCGAATGGAGGATTCGTGAAGCGCCTTTCTATTGGCGATTCGCTGGTCGTGCCTGCCTACACGCCGCCCAAGAAGCCGAAATATGTAGCTGCAGACAAGAATGCCGCGGGCAAGGGTGCAAATGCCAAGAAGGCCGACGCCAAGAAAGACGACAAGAAGCCTGTGCTCAAGGGCAATACCTACGTGGTGGAATCGGGCGACAACCTGTACTACATCTCGAAGAAGTTCTCCTGCACGGTCGAAGACCTGATGAAGTGGAACAACCTCTCCAACGCGAACATCCATCCGGGCGATACGCTCATTGTGCGGGGCGGGTCGACGAAGGCCGCCGCGGGTACCGCCAGTACGGCCAAGTCGGGCGAGTTCATCACCTACACGGTGAAGCAGGGCGATTCCCTGTTCGATATCGCCAAGAGCTACAAGACGACAATCGACAGCATCGTCAAGTGGAACAACCTGGCCGATACCAAGATAAAGGCCGGCGACAAGCTGAAGATCAAGAAACCCTAAAAAAAGTAAAGGCGACCTTAAGGCCGCCTTTTTTGCATTAGAACCGGGCTCTAGAACAGGTCTATCGTGAAGTTCACGTAGGGCTGCAGGAAGGCGTCGAAATCGAGCATGAATTCATCGCCGTCCTTGTTGTCCGAAATGGGCTGTTCGTAGTAGGTGTGGAAGTATTCATGCGTATTGCGGATACCGCCGGCAATGGTCAGCGCATGGAAAGCAATCCGCAGGCCTGCGCCGTAGGTGTAGCCCCAGATGGCGGGGGCAAGGTACTTGGAATCGTTCTGGAAGAACGTCTTGCCAGTGATGCCGCCGGCAAAGCCGTAGAGCTTGCACATGAACTGGTAATTATAGCTGGTGAACAGCGGGACGCCGAAATCTACGCCAATCTGGGCAAGCGCAATGTGAATCTTGTGATGGCCCTTGACATCTTCCTTTTCGACGGGTACGTTCCATCCGTCGTACTCGATTTCCATCTCTTCCTGGAGCCTGTAGCCTTCCTTGAGGTTCCTGTCCTGGTAGTCCACGCCCAGGAACTGGTAGGCGAGTATGGCGTAGATGCCGATATAGTTGTTGAAGGGGAGGATGCCCGTACCACCGAAGGTGTACGTATTGCTCACGTTGATGTCGTACTTGCGATTGTTAACCTTGTAGGACCAGTTTACGTTGCCCATTTTGATGTTCGTGAACTCGACATAGGGGCCGATGGCGAAGCGCTCCTCATATTCGTCGGTGTCGCTCTTCTGGGAAGCGGCCATGGAATTGTCGATGAAGACGGTGTCAGCCTGGGAAAAGGCGCAGGCGGCAAGGACAAAAGCAAATATTTTTTTACTCATGGTGGTAAATTTAAATTTTTTGAAAAAAAATTGTTTTCATGTGGATAAATTTGGGAAAAAAAGTGTAATTTTAGTGGCAGAAGAACAAAAATCACCCTTTGGAGTAAAAAAATGAAGAAAACACTTCTCGGAATTTGTGGCCTCGGTCTCGCCTTATCCCTGGTCGCCTGTGGCGACGATGTCAATTTTAAGGATCCTGCCTCCGTGCAGAAGTTCCTTGCCAAGAGCGATCCGCAGGCAGTTCGCAAGGCTCTCGAAAACAAGCATATTGCTCTTAACGCCAATAACTTCATTAACTACGCCTTCAACAGCGACACCCTCATGATGACCGTGTTCCTGAAGGCCGCTTTCGAAATTGATGCCGCTGCCGATAATGGCAACAACGCTGTCGCCATTGCCGCGAACAAGGGTAACGTGATGGTGCTGAACTACCTCTTCGACCATGGTGCCAAGGCCAACGTCAAGAACAGCCTCGGCGAACCCGTTCTCGACAACGCCGTGATGATGGGCAATACCGACGTGGTGAAGATTCTCATCGACCAGCTCAAGAAGGAAGGCGCTGATCCGGCTTCTCTCGGTACGGGCGTGCTTATCGCTGCCAAGACGGGCAAGGTCGACATGCTCCAGGTTCTCGCCGACGCCGGCGCTCCGCTCGACAACCGCGGCCCGGACGGTTACCTCCCGATTCACTGGACGGTCAAGTCTGGCAACTACGACGCCATGATGTTCCTCATCGAGAAGGGTGTCGACGTGAACGCCAAGTGCGGTCAGGGCTACTCCGTGCTCGACTGGGCCACCAACGAAGGCTACACCCGCCTGATCAAGGCCCTGAAGAAGGCTGGCGCCAAGAACACTCCGCAGTACTTCAAGGATTCCAAGAAGTAAGCCGTAATTATCGCATTTTTTCACAAGGAACCGTGGTCTAATGGCCACGGTTCTTTGTATTTTTCGCTTATGAAATTTTCCTTCACGAACTTACTTTTATGTGTAGGGCTTTCTGCAGTCCTGTGCAGTGCGCAGGAAACTGTCGAAAGCGTCCGACGTCAGATCAAGGCGGTAGAGGCCGAGACCAGCCGAGAAAAGAGCATGCATGATGCGGAAAAGAAACGTCATGCAGAATTTGTCGAGGTCGGCCGCAAGAAGGTGCAGGCTCTCGCTTCGCAGAACAAGACGCTCAAGGCCGAAATCGATTCCCTCAAGGCGGAACTTTCGCACATTTCCGAAGTGCGCCAGAAGACGATGGGCACAGTGCGCTGGTACGAAAGCCGCAAGGCGAAGTACAACGAGTCCTTCGCGAAGGTCATCGATTCGCTGGTGCCTGTTTTCGAGTCGGACTTCCCTTACCGGAACGAGGAAACTATCAAGAGCATCCAGGAAATAGCGGATCAGCTCCACAAGGGCGTCATCGAGGCGGACGATGCCCTGAACCGCACGCTCGAAGTCTTTTATGACCGCATAAGGCTAGGTTATACGACCGAGGTGTGGAAGGGATTTTTGCAGGTGGATGCGCGCAGCGTGCCTGGAACATACCTGCGTTACGGTGCTGTGGCTTCGATATTCGTGAGCAACGACGGCAACGACGTGCTCTGGCTTGCCCGTACCGCCGATGGCGGATACACCTGGAAGAACGTGTCCGATGACCTCGCGATGCGTACGGTACTGAAGGACGTGATGAAGGTTGCCGAAGGGAAAACGGCTCCGAGGCTCGTGACCATACCGGTCGCATTCCCGAAGGAGGCCGAATGATGAAATGTGTAATGTGTAATGTGAGATGGGAAATTGGGGCTTTCGTCCTAACAGCCGCGCTTGCCTTATTCGCTCCCGCAGTCCATGCGCAGCAGAACTCCGACATCGATGCGGTGAAGAAACGCGCCGAACTCAATAGCGCGAAGGCCGACCTGGAAGAAGCCCGCAAGAAGCGTGACATGGCTGTTGCCGCCCGCTGGAAGGACCGCGAGACGGCGAACCAGGAACGCGAGATGTTCAACGAGAAGTACCAGGAGAGCAAGGAAAAGGTCGACGCCCTGATGTCGGAACGTGCCCGCCTGTTCGAGGACGTGCGCGTCGCCCGTGAAGACCTGGCCCAGGTGAAGCTCCAGGCCGAAAAGGCACGTGCAGAGTACTTGTCCCTTGCTGCTGGCCCCGAGCGCCTCGAGACGCTTGCGAAGTTCCAAGAACAGGGAGTGCCCTTCAAGGTTGCCGAACGCGTAGAGATCCAGAACAAGGTGAAAAAAGAAATGTCGCTTTACCGCGACGACCCGCTGCGTATTGCGAAGGGCGTGCTCGATGCTGCGCGTGCCGAGATGGCATTTACCCGCGAGGCGAATGTCGAGAAGGCCGACCTGATGTTCGGTTCTGCCGTTGCGCAGGGAGACCGCATGCGCCTGGGAGGCCTCTATGCCATGCAGATGGCAAGCACCGTCGATATCAACGGGCTCCACCCGGCGGCATTGATGCTCCCTGTTGCAGGCGAAAAGAAGCGCGTGTACAGTTGGCAGGAAAACCTGACTCCCGAGACGAAGAAGAATATTGCGAAAGTATATGCGAACGTGAACGATTCCGCGTTCGTGATGGTGCCGGTGGACGTGCTCCTGAGTACGGAACTTTCGAGCGAACTGGCGAACCATACGGAAACCACCTGGAAGGACGACTTCAAGCAGTTCTTCAAGAATGGCGGTATCCTGATGTACCCGATTGCGACATTGTTCGGGCTCGGGCTCCTGATATTCCTCATCAAGTTCATCTGGATCATGGTGGCTAGTTTCGGCGGGCTTTCGGCGCGGCGCGCGCTGAAGGCACTCGAGAAGGGCGACGTGGAGACAGCGCGCGTACAGTCCGCAAAGTCCCATGGCAAGGTAGGGAAGGTATTGCGGACTGTACTGGGTAAGGATTACCCGGGCCGCGCCCCTGCAGAAAAGGCCCTGGAAGAACTCTTCTCTGCCGAAGTCCCGAAGATTGAATCCGGCCTTACCTGGGTCTCCGTGTTTGCCTCTACCGCACCGCTTCTGGGCCTTTTGGGTACCGTGATGGGTATGATCGAACTCTTCGACGTCATCACGATGCACGGCACCAGCGACCCGAAACTCCTTGCGGGCGGCATTTCCATTGCCCTCGTGACGACGGAGGCTGGCCTTATCGTCGCTATCCCGCTGCAGCTGTTGCACACGTTCCTCGTGAACCGTTGCGATGCATTGCGCAGCCGTATGGAAAAGGCCGGGCTTGCCGTGCTCAATGCCCTCTGGATAAAGGAAAAGTAGCCCTTGATTACGGGCGTCGACCAGAACTCGCTTTTCGAAGCGGCCATGAACATCCTCCTCAGGGGAGGGTGGGTGCTTGCGCCTATATTCTTGCTCGGGTGGTTCGGCTGGTTCCTGATGCTCGAACGCTACGGCTACTACTTCATGCTCAAGGGCCGGTCCGTTTCTGCATTCTGGAAGAACCTGCAGAAGAAGGGCGAGGACGTTGCATTCAGTTCGCTCGGCAAGCGCCCCTACGGGTATTTCTACGCGCTGGCAAAGGACGTGCGCGACTACCGCGGGCAAGGGCCTGTCGCCGTGCGCAACGCGATGGAGGCTACGCGCCACCGCATATCCGTGAACCTTTCCAAGTCGCTCAAGACCATTTCTACCTGCGCCGCACTTGCGCCCATGATGGGCCTCCTTGGTACGGTCTCGGGCATGGTGCATACCTTCGAGACCATACAGCAGTTCGGCTTCGGGAACCCGGTGCTCCTTGCCGACGGCATCTCGGAAGCGCTCTTGACGACGCAAGCGGGCTTGCTTGTGGCTTTTCCGCTGATGCTTGCCTACAACTACCTCTCCAGTTGCGTGGAGAAGGTCGAGGACAGCGCCTGGAGCGAGGCGTTGAAGTACGAGTCTTATGTTTTTGAAAATTCCGGAAGTCATCCTGGAGGGAGCGGCGCGACCGATAGGATCCAGAATGCGGAAAATCCTGATTCACATGAAAGTGTAGAGGAGGATAAATGAGTTTTATACGTAAAAGGACACGCGATGCGGGCGGAATAGATGTTTCGCCGATGCTCGACATGGTGTTCATCCTGCTCATCTTCTTTATCGTGACATCGACGTTTACGCGCGAGACGGGTGTGGACGTGACGAAGCCGAAGGCAAGTTCCGCGAAGGAACTCGCGAAGGAAAGCATATTGATAGGCGTGACGCGCCAGGGTACGATACACATCAACGAGACCCAGGTGAACCTCTCTACGCTCCAGACCGTTTTACGCCAGATGATGGCCGAGGCTCCTGACCGCCCGGTGATTATCGTGAGCGACCGTGACGCCCCCAACGGCGTGGTGGTGGACATTCTTGACGAATGCAACTTGGCGAAAGTCCGCAAGGTTTCCATTTCTGCAAATAAAGAGGAGTAGTGCTCGATTTTCTCGCTAAATATTTCCGGTTCCCGGCAGCATTCGTGCTCTCGTTTATCGTGAGCGCGGTGTTCTT